>Ga0268262_10002272_pt1 | contig 22524 bp, 12 predicted proteins | sample TergutNc150P3_FD_190354 | JGI IMG/M metagenome (GOLD analysis project Ga0268262, IMG submission 190354) | Nasutitermes corniger P3 segment gut microbial community from laboratory colony in Florida, USA - Nc150 P3 (SPAdes) (version 2) | ecosystem: Host-associated > Arthropoda: Insects >...
ACGTCAATAATGTCGAGGAACGCTTCAACCCGCGTATCCACCCCCGCGTCGGCTGAATGAGAATCCAATTCCAGCACGAGGAAAGGCTTCTGCCCCATCACCCATTTGACGTAATGCAAAATAAACGAATCCGGCGCACAGGAAAAGTTGCTAATAAAAGTAAGATAAATATTGTCTTCTTTTTTGAGGAGGTTCGCCGCCTTCACATCCTGTTGGCCGTAATACCAGTACATATTGGGAAAAATTTCCTCATCGTGGAAGGGCAGAATATCAAAAGGAACGATTGAATAACCCCGCGTGGTAAACTTGCGGGGAATGCCCATGTTCGCTTCCGGCGTAAAGGCATTGTAAGGCCGTCCCAAAGTGGCGATAACCGGACGGTCGGATTTGCGGGCATCCTCCAGCGCCTCCCGACCCATCTTATGCACCGCGTCAAAATAGGCCTGCTGTTTGGACATGGCGACCGTAAAGGCGGCTTTTGTCTCCGCCTCGCCGATGCCGAGCCGCTTCGTCATTTCGCAAAACAGTTCCAGCGCCTTGCCGTCGCCGAACTTAAAACTCACTACCAGCGGCAGCCATCGTTTCTTATCAATGTCGGGGAACGCCTTTTCGATATAATACGGCAAACTCTGCGTTATGGGACAAAAGTTCGCATGGACGTTTTCCTCGTAACTCGGCATATCCCGAAAATGGGGCAGAAACACATAATCGGCACCCTTGTCCAGACAGTCCTGCACCGCGCCGTGGGCAATCTCCGCTGGAAAACAATACGTCGATTCCGCGCGGGCAACCCCGGCGTGGGCAACCTCGGTCGAGAGAAAGGTCTTGATGCCCAATTCGTGAAAGAACCAACTGTACAGGGGATACAGTGTATGTACGGAAAACGCGCGGGGGATACCGATCACGAAGTTACGTTTCGATTCCTGATCCCCGCTTGGAGCCGCAAATTCTTCAAACAACATCTTCTGCCGTTTTTCAACATAATCAAATACCGGCACATCCTTAACATGTTTGCGCATATTGGTGTATTTATTACAACGCCCGCCGAACATATACTTGTGCTCGTTGACATTTAACACCTGAATCGGACAGCGGTTTTCGCATGCGTTACAGGTGAATACCCGCTCGTAGCCGATTTCTCGGTTAATAATATCGTCAATAATCACGCTCTGCTCTTCAAGCAAACCGTCGGCGTGTTTGCGCTGCGCCAGTAACGCCACGCCGAAACAGCCCGTCAACTCCGGCGAGGGCGGCACAAGAATTTCCTTATTGAGGAGCATGGCAAAAGCAAGGGGAACCGCCGGATTTTTGGCAACGCCGCCCTGCAAAAATATTTTTCCGCCGATGGTGCGGTTGCCCACCACGCGGTTCAGGTAATTTGCCACAATGGAACAGACGATCCCCGCGGTGATATTTTCCCTGCCTGCCCCCTGCTGTACCGCCTTGCGAATGTCGCTGTTGATAAACGCCGAACAATGCTCGCCGAATTTGCAGGGCGCGCCCGCTTCCAGCGCGATGGGGCCAATGTCTTTGGCGCTGTGTATCGAAAGATCACCGGAGGCGGATTCTTCCAGAAAGGAACCGGTTCCCGCGGAACAGGCCTCGTTCATCGCGTAATCAATCGGCACACCGTTCTTGAGCAGCACATACTTCGCGTCCTGTCCGCCGATTTCAAAAATCGTCTCAACTTCTTTGTCAAAGTAGGTAGTCCCTACCGAATGGGCGATAATTTCGTTATACACGCCCGGCGTTTCCAGAAACACGCCGAGAATTTCGCGGCTGGAACCGGTTGTTGACACGAGCCGTATATCGATTTTTTTGCCGCCGGTATCGGCGACAACTTTTTCCTGAACAATCGCCAGACATTCTTTGAGGGCCTTCACCGGATCGCCGTGGGTACGCCCGTAATGGCTCGCGACAATTTCATACGTTTCCATGTCCACGAGGCAGGCCTTGGTAGTGGTGGAACCGCCGTCAACGCCAAGAATGTAGCGGCGGTCGGCGCGGACTTTGCCGTCCGGTTTTTCAAAAAATTTTACTTTGTTTTTCCAGTCCCGCAGAGCGCCCAATGTGCCAAAACGAATCTCGTTGGTTTTAAGCAGCTTATCCGCCGCGGGCAAACGGCTTCCCGATTGGGGGGCCAGCACCGCCGCGCCCAGAGCCTCAAACACCGGCGCGGTTTCGGGAATGATAAATTCAATCTGCGGGGCCTTTTCGCGGATAAAGCGGATAATGTGCCGGTTCAGGGTAATCCCGCCGGTCAGCACTACCCTCCCCTCGGTCACTTTGGCGCGCTTCAAAAAGTCGATAACCTTCACGGCCATCACATCGGACAGGGACAACACAATGTCGTCTTTGGTCGCTTCCCGTTTGTTCAGCCGGTGGGTACAGTCGCTTTTCATAAACACCGAACAGCGGGTAGACAGGGCGTAAACTTTGGCGGTGTCAGGCACTTTGTCGATGTCATCAAGGGTCATGTCCATACGGGCAAGCTGCTGTTTCAGGAATTCGCCCGTGCCGCTGGCGCACTTATTACCGGAAAAGTTATTGATGATTTTGCCGTTTGAATCCAGCGAATAGACGATAAGGTCTTCGCCTCCCATGCTGATCACCGCGTCGGCTTTAAGACCCAGACTATGCAGGGCGGCTTCCACACAGAGCGGTTCCAGGGTACCGGACACGTCAAACATAAAGCGGCCTTCATTACCGGTAACTAGGGCGGGAATCCCCGAGGGGATGTTCCCCGCGGCAAGGAGTTTGCGTACCGCCGCGGCAAAATCCCCCTCATGGGGAACCGAGGCGCTCCATACCGCCGTACCATCAGGTACGCCGCCGCCAGGCGCGCCGCCAATAGCATTGCCGTTATATTCAAAAAGAGCCATTTTCAGGCTGGTTGAGCCGATATTGATTCCCAGTGACTGCATAGCACCTCTTTGGATGTTTTTTGTTATTGTAGCAAGACTGGCCGTTTGGTTCAATATGGGGGGCAAGATATGAAAGAGGGAAGAATTTTACCACGGAGACCGAAGGCCGAAGGTTACCCTAATGATCTTTGTGTGAATCTTCTCAAAATAATACATCAGTCAAACAGCGAAGGGGATGAATCTACTGCTTTCCCGCTGCGGGGCTTAGAACCCGCAGACGGGGTGTTTTCCCCTTCAATAGCAGGCTGCTGGGCAGTAAACCGCCGTTTCCATTTGTTGAGCAGGCCAAGGGCTTCGAGCGGGGTCATTTTTTCCGGTTCAAGCATAGACAGTTCCCGTATAATGGCGTCAGGTACCTTGTGCGGTACCTTTTTGTTAACCATAAAATTATCATGATTAACGTTAACTGGCCGTAAATGTTGATTAACACGCAAACCGGCATTCTGTTCACGGAGTTTTTCCATGATTTGTTGCGCCCGCTCCAGAACCGCTGGGGAAAGTCCGGCAAGGCGGGCGACATGGAGCCCGTAAGATTCTTCAGTAGGGCCTTCCTTCAGACGGCGTAAAAATACTATCTCCCCGTTTTTTTCCAGCACTTCCATTGAGCGGTTGACTATGCGGGGGTGCTGCAAAAGTGACAATTCGTGGTAATGGGTAGCGAAAAAAGTCCGGCATTTGATACGATCCAGCAGTTCTTCACTGACCGCCCAGGCAATGGAAAGTCCGTCATTGGTGCCGGTTCCCCGGCCAACCTCATCCATGATCACAAGGCTTTCTTCACCGGCGGTATTGAGAATATAGGCAGTCTCGTTCATTTCAACGAGAAAAGTCGATTCTCCCCGTGCCAGGTTATCGGAAGCGCCAACCCGGCAATAGATACGGTCGCAGAGACCGATGCGCCCTTCCCGTGCGGGGATAAAACTGCCTATCTGCGCCATGAGGGTAATGAGGGCGGCAGAACGGAGGTAGGTGGATTTTCCGGCCATATTGGGGCCGGTTATCATGGCAAAAAAGGGGCTGTCTGCCTGATTATTGAGGATGATGTCGTTAGGGATAAATTCCCCCCGACCCAAATGTGACTCCACCACGGGGTGGCGGCCTTCGTAAATTTCCAGGGCGTTTGAATTATCTACAATGGGGCGCACCCAACCTCGCAGGGAAGCCGCCCGTGCCAGCGATTGGGCCGCATCCAGTTCGGCGATGCGGCGGGATTCGGCGGCAAGTTCGCCGAGAACGAGTTTTGCTTTTTCCCGTATTTCCAAAAACAACCGGCGTTCCATTTCGATGATTTTGTCCGATGCGCCGTTTATATCGGATTCAAGGCCGGCAAGGCGCTCGGTGCTAAAGCGCTCGCCGCCCGCAATTCCCTGCCGCCGGATAAAATGTTCCGGTATCTTGTCCAGATGGGCTTTGGTTACTTCAAAAAAATAACCGATAAGCCGGTTATACCGTATCTTCAAACTGGAGATGCCGGTTGCCTGCCGCTCTTCTTCAAGGTACGCTTCCAAAAGCTGTCTGCCTGAGTCCTTTAATTTACGCAAATTATCAAGATCAGTATTATAACCGTCACGGATTAAATTTCCTTCGGTAAGGAGGATCGACGGATCATCGCAGATGCTCCGTTGAAGCAGGTCCTTCAGTTCCATCAAACGGGCAAAACTGCCATCGTCGGCAGGCGCGGCTTGAGGCAGACTTCCCTGCGGGGTATCCGACTCGCAGACAATGTTGAGAGTATCACGAATTTTTTTAAGAGCCTCGCAGGAAACCAGGGCGTGTTGTATTGACAGCATATCCTTACCGTGAGCCTTGTCCATGGCAAGCCGCGCGGAAAGGCGTTCAAGGTCGGGAGTTCTGCCCATGAGTTCGCGCAGGGTGTTCAGGCTGCTCTGATCGCGGTACAGGGTTTCTATCATATCAAGCCGTGCCTGTATGCGTTTAATGTCCCGCAAAGGGTGCAGTAACCGCCACTTGAGCAGGCGTTTTCCCATGGCGCAGCGTGTTTCGTCAATGACTTCCAGCAGGGTAAAGCGAACATCGCCGTCGTGCAGATTCCTGACCAGTTCCAGATTACGCTGGCTCGATTCGTCTATCCCGACAAATTCATTATCCTGATATACGGTGATGGAACGGACATGAGGGATCAGGCTTTTTGCGGTGTCATCAAGATATTCAAGAATAGCCCCTGCGGCAAGCAGTTCCGGGCTGTCGTCATCCAGCCCGAAACTTTTCAGACTGGAAAGGCCGAACTGCTTCTGAAGCCTCCTCTGCGCTTTCTCGCGGTCAAAAAACCAGTCGGCCCAACGGTTAATCACCAGGGCGGCGCGTCCGCCCAGGGCGCGGGCAATATCAGCATTTTCCTCCAACAGGGATTCCTGTACCAGCATTTCCCGCGCCTGCAGGCGCTCAAGTTCCTGGGCCACACGCTCGTCGGCGTTGGCAAGGGGAAAAGAAGCCGCATAAAAGCCGCCGGCTGAAAGGTCAATATACGCAAATGAAACAAAGCCGCCCAATTCGGGCGATCCTGTCGCGGCCAGAGCCGCGAGGTAATTGGAACTTCCCCGATCAAGGTAATCCTCATCCACAGTGGTTCCCGGAGTAATAATCTCCACCACCTGCCGGTCAATAATTTTTTGTCCCTTGCCCGGATCGGAAAGCTGCTCGCAGATGGCGATTTTTTTTCCGTATTTCAAAAGCCGCGCAATGTAGGAACGCGCTGCATGATAAGGAATACCGCACATGGGCAGCCCGTTGCGGCTGGTAAGCGTCAAATTCAACAGCGCGGAAATTTCAACCGCGTCTTCGGCAAACATTTCGTAAAAGTCACCGAGCCGGAAAAACAGCACATCCCCCTGATGGTCCCGTTTTATCCTGCGGTACTGATCCAGCATAGGGCTGGAACGATCTTCGCCCATAGCTTATATATCGTAAATGAATTTGCCTGAAGCTTCAAGAGAGGCTTGTCATGACAATGCTTGTTGAGGACATTCAATTACACACTTCATACATTGGATACATTCGGTTCCGTTTTTACGGCTAAATCTGTTATCAAGCATATCAACGCCCATAGGGCATATTCGTTTGCATTTATTGCAGGAAATACACTTTTCTTGTTTTACTTTTCTTCGTGAAAGAGCAAAATAACATGCGGGTTTTAAGAATACGGTGATCGGGCAAAAATATTTACAAAAAGCCCTGTTATCTCTGAACAAATACGCAAATAATATTCCAATAATGTAATAAATAATATTTCCCGCAATAAAACTGATATACATAATTTTTTCAATGGTTTCTTTGTAACAAGCAAATATAATAAAAAAATAGGTTAACGAGAGCGCAAAAACAGCAATACGTAATAAACCCAATTTTTTAACTGGCTGCTTTTGCGGTATTTTATACGGAAGCAAATCAAGTATCATCGTTGTCCAGCACGCATAACCGCACCAGCCCCTGCCAAAAACAAGAGGACCTGCTATTTTTGCGACCAAATAATGTATCGCCGCCGCCTCAAATACGCCAATTGCCATATAATAAAAGAACCCTTCTATTTGCATATTTTCCCGGCATATTATTCCCAAATAAATGAGCATGTACAAACCGATAAAAAACTGTATAACTATTCGTGCGTTTCTGTATTGTGCGATTAACAACCCAATGCCAAGAGAAACAAAAAAACCGATATAGGTAAAATTAAAAAGATAAAATATATTGCCCAGGATTAACCATAAGACGATGGCTGTTGTTTCAAAAATTAAGAATAAAATCACCGGTAATAAATACCGTTTCATTTTTGCGAACATAATCCCGACAAGAATGTTTTAGCGGCGGGATTTTTCAAGCAGGTTTTGAATCAGCTTGTCGGTAATGTCCACGGTGGGGCTGTACCAGAGAATTCCGGTGTTCTCCTTAAGATTAAGCACCATGCTGTAGCCCTCACTCTCGGCGATGTAGCGTATTTCGCCGTATACCTGCTCCAGAAAAGTACCGGACTGGGAAAGTTTCTTCCGCTGGTCTTCCAGTTCGGCGGTTTTAACGGTATAATATTCCCTGAGAAAATCCGATTTACGGTAAATTTCATTTTCCAGTTTCAGAGCCTGTGTCTGATCGCCCTTCAAAACCATGTCCGCCTGTTTTGACTTTAAGTCCTGAATCTCTCTGGTCATCCGGTCGATTTCAGTTTGAACCCTGGCGCTGCGTTCCTCAAATTCACGCACGGCGCGGGAATCGCGGAAGAAAGCGGAGTAAACCTTGGGAAGATCAACCACGGCAAAACGGGTAAGCTGCTGGGTAAAAAGCGAAGCGGCGGTCAAACAGGTAAACATAATAAGAAAAACCAGTTTTTTCATTCCTTACTCCTCTTTTTATGCTAATACGAAATGGCAAATGAAATAACCGGATCGATACCGGAAGCCGGATTATCCGCATTACGGAACAAAGCGCCCTGTTCCCAGAAAATTACCCCGTTTATCACCCTGAACCGTTTTGCCAGGCTAAGACGGAAGGGGAACTGGGGCAGGGTAAAACGCAGGCCGCCGCCAAAACTAAAACGCATATTCTCTATGGTAAAGTTGGGTTTTCCCGCGCCGTTTGTCCCAAAATAGTAACCTTGCTCCGTCTCCACACCGGCGGCATCAAAGAAAAAGTCCCAGGCCAACAGACCCTGCACAATGGGGATTCTGAGTTCCATCCAGTTTTCCCACAGAATAAGCCCCTTGTTGCGGTATTCGCCGCTCCAGCCTCTGCCGGTAAACATACCGTCAACCGACACTTTATTGGCGTCTTCCATAACCGGCGTAAGTTTATCCGCATCCCTGCCTGGTTGTTTGAAAATAAACGTTATTCCCGAATGTAAGGCCAAAACAAGCTTAAAGCTCCATTTTTCCGTTATCGGAGCATTGAGCAGGGTAAAATACTGCTCCACTTTGGTGTCGCTGCGCAAATAATGTTCACGCTCAGGCTCTCCCAGCAGGCCGTAAATGCCAAAACGCTCATACAGGTAATATCCCTTTGAGGGATCATAATACAAATCCCGTTGATCAAGGGAAAGGGTTAACCAGAGCGAATTCTTGGGTGTCCATCTGTTATTCCCGTCCCTGAGTGCGGGATCAAAAGGAGTATAGATAGCGTTATCGTAGTTATTGAGGATAAAACCGGTTCTGATACCTCCTCCCAGAAACAGATTGCCTGCCGCGGTTGACCAGCGATAACCTGTGGAGAACCCGAAGGAAAGGTACCACTGCCGGTAACCCATGAGAAAATCATCCGGAGGCAGCTTGCCGGCAGATTGATATTCTGCATATGAAGCAAAACCATCGGGAAAAGCATACTCCTCATCACCATGGAAAAAGGGAGGGTTGTTGTCCATTGCTGCTTTTCGCTCGCTCCATTGAACAGTAAAATCAAAACCGCCGGAAAGGGGCATACCAAATATCCAGCGCTGGTTGTAGTTCAGGGCAAGGCTGGCAGAGTCAAACGTACCGTTGAGTTCCGCTCCAAGCTGGTTGCCCGTACCGCGAAAGTTGCGGTCATTCCATTTAATCAGGCCGGAAATAGGGAAGGCTTCCGGGTCGGCGCTGCCGGAAAAGGTAAGGCCGAACTGTAAATCCGTAGTAGGTTGTTCTTCAACAACAAATACCAGGTCCATAAGGCTGTCGGCGCTGCCCGGCGGCGTTTCCGGAGCTACCATGGTAAAATACTGGAGATTCATCAGGTTGCGCCAGGCTTCCATTACCTTGGTTTTGGAAAATACATCGCCCGGCTCCAGGGGTATTTCCCTGAGTATTACACTGGTTCTTGTTTTAACATTTCCCCTGATAATAATATTTTCGATATGCGCCCTGCCCCGTTCCACGATAGGTATATAGTAGGAGATCACTCCGGCGGCGGGGTCTCTTCTTTCTTCCCTGCCTATGGTATTGAAAATGTAACCGTTTTCATAATACAGATCCGCGACACTTTGAAGATCCGCTTCCACCCTGCGGGCATTGATAGTTTCACCCGGTTTGGATCTTATCAGAGCGGATAACTGTTCGTCGGAAAATATCAGGTTTCCTCCGAAAGTGATACCGCCAAAAGTGTATATTCTTCCTTCGTAAATCTTGAAAGTCAGGATAAGTTTATTGTTCCCTTTCGCGTCTTTGTTTATTTCTCTGGTCACATCAATAACTTCGGCGTCCATGTATCCGCGATCATGGTAATACTGGGTAATGGCGGCACGGTCGGCAATGAGTTTTGATTCCTGAAAAGCGCCGGGATTGATCAGGGTTTTGGCCTTCAGGGTGAGCTGCCCTTTAAGCGTCCTGTTTGAAAAGATCGCATTGCCCTCAAAACGAAATTCTTCAATGGCGATTTTTTCGCCTTCGGTAATGAAAAAAGTAAGGATGATTGTAGAGTCTCCTGAAACCCGGGTCTCTGATCTTACCTTTATGTCGGGATACCCCTTCTCCAGGTATTTATTGATAATGGCCTGCTCATCAACGTGTATTTTTGCCTGATTTATCACATCGTTGACTCTGATCATAACCGTGTCGTTCAGTTCGGTCCTCCGCATGCCGGAATTCCCGACAAAATTGATCCTGCTTACCATGGGACGTTCGGTAACGGCAAAACGGAGAATTACTTCATTACGGGTAAAATCCGCGGGTACCGCGCTGGTATTGATAAGGTCAAAGTATTCAAGGGCATAAAGCTTGCCCTGTATCTCATTGAACAGCAGTTCATCAAAAGGGCGGCCTTTATAGGGTTCCATCAAGCCTTCCAGTTCGGAGGCTTTTACATGCTTCAGGCCCGTAAACACTATGTCTTTAATGGGTTTTCCCTCATACCATTGCTGGGTAAAGCCCGGCACAGAAACACACAGTAACACCAGCGTGAAAAATACTGTCTTCACCAAATTAAATTGCGCACGCATCAAAACTCCTAAAAAGATTTGGACCAGGTAAAGGTTATGGAATTATCATTAACATACCAGTTTTCCGGATGTGCCGGAGTAAAATCCCAACGTATGCCGAACAGGGGATTTTGCATCTCAATTCCGATATCAGGCGCTAAAACGAAAGAAGCCTTATTAGCATCATAGCGCACGGAAAGCATACCCTGAACAAACAAATCCTGTCCTATGTACTTACCGCCAAAAATAGTCGTATTATCAAAATAGTTACCTACCCCGCTTGTTCTGTCAACCGGTGGCTGCAACGCCATGAAAAGGGCATTTTGGACAATCTGGGTTCTCACGTTGAACATATCAAGCCGTAAAAAATTGCGTATATACTGCTCAAGTTGTCCCATCTGCCGCCCTATAATAAGCTTGGTCGCAATTTCCGAACCTGAGTTGATAAATGCCCGCTGAACGGAGGCGGCGCTCTCGTCCTGTGGGGCGCCGGGGACATTCTGCCCCAACAGCGCGAGGATTTCCATCTGGGAAAGAGGGGGAGACGATTCAAAGCGGGCGGCAAAGGAAAGCAAAGGGGCATTGTCAACAATCATGGAAATGGTTACCGGCCCATTATCGGTATAATCGCGTATTTCGGCGCGGGCCGTCAGGCGGGGAGAAAAATGCAATTCATTTTCCCGGAAGACCAGCATTCCTGATCGGATATAAAAACTCCGTTCCAGGTAGAAAATCTCCCCGCCGCGGATTTTTACATCGCTCACCAGGGAAAACTGCCGCGCCAGGGAATCAACGGTGATATGTATTTTGGTTCCCATATCCGGATTCGCCCTGAGGATGGGAAGCCTTGAGTTAGGATAGATAAATTCCACTATCGGACCGGTACTGATCGTCATATCAACCGCAAAAGGGGTTTTTTCATTTGAAAAGGGGTCTTCCCCCCGTGGATTGGCCATTTCATCGTAGTTAATACCCAACTCGGTATTATTGGCGTACAGATTACCGGAAACATCAAAGCGCCGATTCTCCATAGAAACATTGAGATTGCCGGAAGCGTCACCGTGGGCCAGAAAACCGTTTATGTCAAAGCCATAGGGAATGGGATTCTCGCGGGGGACGGCTATATCTATGCTGAATGTATCCGGTATCCAACGGTCAATGCGGAACCAACCCTTGGCCGTTCCCGCGCCTTTTCCCACCGCGACAGGAACCGGACCGAAGTTTATTTCATTTCCTTCAATGGCTATGGTAAAGGGAATGGGACGCAGTTCCTGGGTTACGTAGGATGGTATCTTTATCCGTAAACTGGTACCCCGCACGAAGCCAAAAAACTCAGGATCGGTAATTGAACCCTTGATATCCACCGATGCGTTCACATAACCGCTGGTCATGGTGAAATCCTTATTTTCCGGCAGTATATTAAATAACTCTCCCATATCTATGTATAGGTCGCCGCAACGGGCATTGATGGTTTTTTGTTTAACACTGCCAATGATTGTCCCGCGCAGGGGAAACGGGCTGGACAGGCCCGCATAAAAACTGCCCTCCGTATCCATCCGGAAGCGAAGCATATCGCGGGGGCCGCCGGTCACCGAGAAAATGCCGTCAGAACGGGAGAAGGCTACGTCAAAGGTCTGCGCCTGCCCCCCGTTGCCGTAACTGAATTCTTTTACATGAATTTTTCCGCTCGCTGAATTCACTACCTGGCCAATTTCAAACCATGATCGTATGGGCCTGAAACCGGCTTCAAACGACAAACCGCCCTTTACCGGCTTCTTGCCGGCTAAACCTATTATTTCGGCTTTGGCCTCGGCTGTCCCTTTTACACCGCTCATCATGAAACGGGGTATTGTCCCTTCAATACCGGCAAAACTGAAATTCAGGCTGTTGACGGCAAACTCTCCGTTGTCCAGCACGGCATAAGCCTTTGCCCCGAATTCCTGGCCGAATAGTTTGCCTTTTACCGAATAGAGATTGAATTCAGTACGGAAGGAATTAATGGAATCCCATGACAGGCGAATATCCCCGTTGGCAAGGGCGTTAACCTTGTTAAATGCACGAGCGAGTTGTACGGATGATCCGAAAAAGGCAAGGTTAAAATGATGGTCGGTAAAAGACGATTCGACATGGAAACGCTCCAGCCCCTCCCCCATTTCCAGCGTACCGGTAAAACCGGAATAATCCGCCGGCCAGGAAATATCCGCCCTGCCATTGAGGGGGCCTATGGGATCCCGGTAATACAGCAGGGGAAAACGCGCTCCCTGGGGATCCGCATTGCCGGAAATCCGTATCTGCGCCGACCCGGACGGACCGGCAATGTTGGTCAGTTCAAGTTTTTCCAGATTTACCGACCAGGAAGCGGCATTATTATAACGTATCTGCGTCGTACAGGATAGAAAGGCCGGATACCCCAGGAAAGGCACCGGCAGGCTCTCGGCATATATAGAGCCGGTATAATCTTTGCCGCCGGATGCGGAAAGACTTACATTAAGGCCGTGGGAGCCCTGAATGTTCACCGATTTCCCGCTCAGTATCGTCCCTTCAACAAAATAAGTCTGGTTCCGATAATCGGCATTTATCAAAAAATTGGTATTCTTTGAACCGGCAAATTCCATCTTTCCCGACAGTAACAGGATTTCTTCCCCCCGGATAAAGCGGCCCTCGCTCACTTCAAAACGGCGTTCCGTACCCGTCAGAGAAATACTCCCCTCCCCTTTCTTGCCCGTTCTGCCGTTAAAAACAAAACGGGGGGCATTATACGACCAATGGACAAAATTCGTTGTAAAATACATTTCAGTGGTAATTAACGTGCCGTCCAGCAGTCCTTTAAGGGGCGCCGGAAGAGACGTATCCTTAACAAAAGGCAGCACCATACCGGCAAGATCACCCGCTGAAAATTTATCCAGCTTCAAACTAAACTCCATATGCCGCGGCGTTGAATTCAAAAAACCTTTCAGCAGCAATAATCCCCTGTGCTCATCGTGATAAGATTCAAAGTCCGAAGAACGCAGGACGGAAACCGTAAATCCCAGATTATTTTCCGAAGGCCGTAATAATATATTGAAAGCGCTCAGTTCAACCTGCCCGAAACTCAAGGTTTTACAGAATGCGCTAATTTCGCCGTCATGGGTATTTACGGCAATATCCGCATTCAGGTTTTCCTTGCCGGAGAAGCCGAAATTAACCAGAGAGAACATACCGTCGGGGGCAAATGGTTTCAGCCCGGCGCTGCCGTTGAAACTGATCTCTCCGCAAAAGAGATCGTTCGCTCCTTCCGCCTGAGGCATTGAGAAACGAATAGTGTTAATGATAACGCGTTGTTCATCGCCTGCGGCGTTTATCTCAAATGATCCCCCCGCAGCCGGAGAAGGAAAGGAATCATTGGCAAGCGCCGCACCGGCCAGATCTACCGTATAATTAAGACTGCCGTCATGCCTTCTCTCAAAAGAAGCCGTACCGGAAGCGGCGATGTCCAATAACTGACGGGCATCCTCAAGCCCTCCGGAAAAAGAAAGAAATTCACTCAGTTTGAAATTCATGCAATCAAACTGCGCGTCTATCGTTTGTTGATTAATCCCGTAAATCAGAGACAAATCAAAAGGAAGCTGATCCGGCATTTTTCCCAGGCGGATAACGCGATTCTCCAGAGCAAGGCCAAAAGCAACCGGGCTTGCGCTGACCATGTCTTTGGTAATGGCAGGGATGCTAAAAACAGCCTCACCCTCTTCCATGTCCGTCCGGAAAGAACCGTTTGCTCTCACCGCCGTATACAGGTTTACCGGCGTCCCGATCAACCGGTCTATGGTAACGCCCAATCCCCATCTGCCGCCAAAAATAACCCGGTTGCCGTCAATCTCAACATCCAGATTCAGCGCGTCAATTTCAAATTGATCCCTGTTTTTATTAACCAGGCATTTACCGTTGCGAATCCGCACTATGAGATTTTCAGGAAAAAGCGTTTCAGTAATCGTTCCGTTAAAATTCTGCCGGGAACCGTTGTTACCGGTTTTAATTTTTTCAAAGAGATCAATCAAATCCCGGTCACGGGCCGTATTGAAATCAATGAGCGGAGAATCGATACGCACGGAGTGAATTGCCCGGCTTTTTCCCCACAACAGGTCCCACAGTGAATAGGCAATGCGAAAACGGGACATAGTAAGCACCGGACGACCATCTTTGTTTATGATACGAACATTGCGTATATCAAAAGCGCCAAAAATCGAAGGGCTGATTGAAGAATACCGTATTTTCCGGTCTATTTGCTGTTCCAGCCGGGTGATAAGATCGTCCCGAATACTAATCATTCCCCCCTGTACCACCCGCTGAAAAGGCCATAAAATCAATGCGCCCAAAGCGACAAGGCTGGAAAAAATGAGAATTTGGACATATAAGCGAAACGGAATCGTTTTCCCTGGCACCTGTTTTTCCCGAATTTGCCGATTTTACCCGACTTCTTTATTAATATAACACATTTAAAGTGAAAAAGTATACTTGCTCATCCTTAAAATATACAGTATTTTAACAAAATATATGGAGAAACTGTGCAACTTTGCCGTATTTGAAGGAGGCGACGGCAGCGGGACCAGTACTCAGCGTGCCCTGCTGGAACAAAGATTCGCCGCCCGCCCTACGCAGCATCCGCCTTTTTTCTCCACGGCAGAACCGACAGAAGGCCCCATAGGCCGCATAATCCGTTCAGCGCTGAAAAATGACCCCGCCCTGCAGCCGGATACCCTCGCGCGGCTCTTTGCCGCTGACCGTGGGGAGCATTTATACGCCTCAGGCGGTATAGTAGAACGCTGTAAACGCGGAGAATTGGTCATTTGTGACCGTTATGTGTTGTCTTCGCTGGTCTATCAGGGCATAGAATGCGGTGAAGATATTCCCCGCAGCCTCAACGCGTCTTTCCCCGCCCCTGAACTACTGCTTTTTTTTGACATAGACCCCCATACCGCCCAGGAACGCCTGCGCGGACGGCCCTCCCTGGAGATTTTTGAACACCTGGAATTTCAACAAAAAGTCCGGGAACGATACCATGCTCTGCTTGGCAGGTATCGTGAGGCCGGTGTTCGGGTGGAAATCATTGACGCGGCGCAAAGCGTCGAAAAAGCAGCCGCGGAAGTATGGAGTCATGTGTCCAAAATGCCGATACTCAGCGTATGAGACGTAAGAATTTTCACCACGGAGGACACGGAGTACCACGGAGTTTTGATACGACAACGCTTTATTCCTCCGTGAAACTCCAAGCTGTCCAACGGACAGCAGTACTCCGTGGTAAATTTCTTCTTGAAAAACATATGAAAATTCTTATCCTGGGTATCGTTTTTTTTGCCACCGTTATTCCGCTGAACGCATATTACGTCACCTACAAGGAACAGTACTACCGCCTGTACCACCTGCACCATATCCAGTACCCCGACGACACCATGGAAAATATTTACTGGTTGGAAAAAGCGATGAATGCTGATTTTTGTAATCCCCTTTACGCCTTTGCCCTGATAGAAGATGAAACCCAGTGGGAAAAATACCGCTACCTGTTCAATATGCACATTAATCTTAAACTGATCGAGCAGTACCTCTTTTTGGGAAACAAGTGGAACAAGCGGCGCGCCTATTTTTACAACGCACCCTGGAAAGAGCAAAATCTGGAAAGTCTGGAAACGGCGGAGACCTGTTACCGCACGGCGCTGTACTATTGGAAAGCCGCGGCGGAATGGGCGGGGAAGGCGCAGGAAAAACGTTTTTATTTTATTAATCTACCCAAGGTCCAATTTTGGGAAGACGAGGCTCTGCGCATGGGAACCGGCGAACTTGACTACGAAAAAATAATTAACCGCGAACTGACTCTGCTGCAAAAAGTACGCGAAAGATTTCAGGCGATGGATAATAAGTATTAATTAAGAAGAAATTCACCACGGTAACCGAAAAACAACGCCGCGTTAAGCGGCGTTACTGTTGAATAATGCGACACGTTACCGCGCACAAAAAAAGCCACCGCTTACAGCTACTGTAGGCTGAATTTATTCAGCCGTGTGCGCGGCGGGAGTCACGGAGTTTCACGGAGGTTTAAGATACTGGTATCTTAATTCCTCTTCCTCCGTGTATCTCCGTACTCCGTGGTAAAAAATTCTTCCCTCTTTCACATCTCGCAATACTTGTAACAAAAACATAAAAAGAATTATATTATAGTTAATGAATATGAGCTGTAAAAACCTGGCATTCGGCTATGACGGACATATTGTGGTCTGTGATCTGAACTTTTCTGTGCAAGCCGGGGATTTTCTTTTGATTGCCGGAGAAAACGGTTCCGGTAAATCTACCCTTATCAAGGGCCTGCTGCGCCTCCTGCCCCCCATGGAGGGAACGCTCAATTTCAGCCCGGAATTTATGCCGTCCCGAACCGGCTATCTTTCCCAGCAAATTGCCGTGAAACAGGATTTTCCCGCAGGGGTGTTTGAAATCGTATTGTCAGGAAATTTGGGGAAAAAGGGACTGCGGCCCTTTTACCGCGCCGGGGAGAAACAAAAAGCGCACGAAAATCTGCGGCTGCTGGGTATTGCGGAATTAAAAGATCGCTGTTTTCGGGAACTGTCAGGCGGCCAGCAGCGGCGCGTCTTACTGGCCCGTTCCCTGTGCGCCGCGGAGAACCTTCTCGTGCTGGACGAACCATTTGCGGGTCTTGATCCGCTGATAAGCGCGGAACTGTACCGTCTGCTTGCAAATGTTAACCGCGAAACCGGCATGACAATAATCATGGTTTCCCATGAAATTGATGCAGCCAACTGCGCGGCAAAAGTACTGCACCTGCATAAACAGCAGTTGTTTTTCGGCAGTATGGAAGACTACCGGCGCTCGGAAACTGGGAGAAGTTTTTTTGTACCAAAGGAGAAATGAAGAAGAATATAACCACGGTAACCGAAAAACAGCGCCGCGTTAAGCGGCGTTACTGTTGAATAATGCGACACGTTACCGCGCGCAAAAAAATCCACCGCTTACAGTTACTGTAGGCTGAATTTATTCAGCCGTGCGCGCGGCGGGAGTCACGGAGTACCACTGAGTTTTGATACGAAAAGAACCTTTTTCTCCGTGAAACTCCGTGTACTCCGTGGTAAAAAATTCTTATTGGACACCTCCAGTACTCCATGGTAAAATATAAAAAGAGGTTAAGAAAATAATGATAGATGTAATCTCAGAGATGTTTCAGTTTACGTTTCTGGTCAGGGCCTTTATTGTCGGCGCGCTGGTTTCAGTCTGCGCCGCCCTGCTGGGGGTAAGCCTGGTTCTGAAACGTTACTCAATGATTGGCGACGGGCTTTCCCACGTGGGCTTTGGATCGCTTGCCCTTGCCACCGCGCTGCACACAGCCCCCTTGAGCGTGGCAATTCCGATAGTACTGGCCGCCGCTTTTTTATTACTGCGCATGAGTGAAAACAGCAAAATCAAGGGAGACGCCGCGGTTGCCCTTATTTCCACCGGTTCTCTTGCTATAGGCGTCATTATCATATCGCAGTCAACGGGAATGAATACCGACGTGTGCAATTACCTTTTTGGCAGCATCCTGGCGATGAACAAAACCGACGTGTATTTAAGCGCCGCCCTTTCAATTATCGTGCTGGCGCTCTTTATCCTGTTTTACCATAACTTATTCGCCGTAACTTTTGATGAAACGTTTGCGCAGGCGACCGGAATGAAAACCGGCCTGTACAATATGCTTATCGCTTTTTTAACCGCGCTTACCATCGTGCTTGGAATGCGCATAATGGGCGCGCTGCTCATATCGAGCCTTATTATTTTTCCCGCATTAAGTTCAATGCGCCTGTTCAAAAAATTCAAAAGCGTTACCATTTGTTCCGCCCTTGTTTCAATACTGTGTTTCTTTACAGGCATCGTTATTTCGTATGTATACGCGACGCCGACCGGCGCCAGCGTTGTACTTATTAACATAATCGTCTTTGTGTTATTTTGGCTTATTGAGGTTATGCGCAATTCAACTATACTCAGCAGATACAGGAGGGAAAATCATGCGTAAAGATACATCCGTACGAAACAGCCTTGTTATTGCCGTGGTCATACTGGCGGTAACCGTTTCGTTTTTTATATTTAACTATACCAGGACAAAGAAAAAAACAGAAAATTTTAACGCGGCCACGGGGCAGAATACAGGATTTGATTTCCTCCAGACCGGACAGTCATTGCTGAACGATGAAGAAACTCGCGCCGCTGAAGAAAATATCCGTCCTGAATCCCCGCCGCCGGGCAAAAGTGTAGTTGAAATAAAAGAGAAAATGTTTCTTGCCCAGGTTAATGACGTATACCTGAACGCCGAAGATTATCTGGGAAAAACCATCAAGCTTGAGGGGATTTTTAAGGAAGAACAGGGTTATGAGAAAGCGTACTGTTTTGTAGTACGGTACGGGCCGGGATGCTGCGGCAATGACGGTAATGCCGGTTTTGAAGTTGCATGGGCCAAAGAAAAAGCGCATCCGTATCCCGCCATAGATTCATGGGTTGAGGCGACCGGAGTGTTAAAAAAATATGAAGAAGACGGATATTCCCAGTATTTGTATCTTGATTTATCTTCGCTTAACGTATTGGACAGGCGGGGCGCGGAACTGGTATTGCAATAATCCGACCACCAAAAATATCAATACTTTTATTTGGCATTCAATCATAAATTCTATTTAGATTGTGGAGATTGTCCGGAAAGAATTTTTTACCACGGAGTTTCACGGTAACTGGTGATCTTCGTATCAAAACTCCGTGTTCCGCGAACCGTAGGTTCGACGTGTACTCCGTGGTTAATTCTTACTTATATGTATTGCAGACTTGCCGGATAGATAATTGTGTGCTATCATAAAAAAATGAAAAAAATCCCCCTTCAAAAAGCGTTTACTCTGCTTGAAAGCGGCCCGGTAGTCCTGGTAACGACAGTCGGGGGCGGCAAACAAAATATACTCACGCTTTCATGGACTATGGTAATGGACTTTACCCCGCGTTTTGCTTTTCTGACAGGCCCCTGGAATTATTCGTATAAAGCCCTGAAAAAGACCGGAGAATGTGTAATCGCCGTCCCCGCCGTTGACCTTGCAAAAAAAGCGGTACAGATAGGAGTGTGTTCCGGCGCTGAAACAGATAAATTCAAAAAGTTTAAGCTAACGCCGCTTAAAGCGGAAAACGTGTCCGCGCCGCTTATCAAAGAGTGTTACGCGAATATTGAATGTCGTATCGTGGACCACATTAAGAAGCACAACATTTTTATCCTGGACGGTCTTGCGGCATGGGTTGATGACAAACGGACTGAAAAACGCTGTTTTCATGCCATTGGCGACGGCAGATTTACCGCTGACGGTGAGATGATTAACCACCGCCGTATCATGCTTTCAAAACTACCGGGAGGAGTTTAAGGTACAGTATGGACGAAAAAATCAATAAATCCTGCAAGTGTTCATATCCCTGTAGTCGTCACGGGAACTGCGCCGCTTGTCAGGAATATCACAGAAAAGACGGTTCTCTGACAAACTGCGGCAAAGACGGACGGCCTCAAAAACCGGAAAGCAAGCGGTAACCGGAAGTTGTCAAGGGACATTGCGTCATTTTTTTTTGAGCCGTGCAGGATTCGAACCTCCGACCACCGCCTTAAAAGGGCGATGCTCTACCGACTGAGCTAACGGCCCGCTATTAGCACCCCGTCAAGGGACATCATACGGAAAATATGACAAATACAGCCAAATTTGTCAATAGCGACATCCAAACGACGAATTGACGCTGTGCCCCCCGACCCGCTACTATAAAGCATGAAACGGTTTCCCCTCATTCCTCTGTTGTGCGTGCTTTGCGCGCTCTTTGCCTGTACCAAAAACGAAGAAATGTCCCTGGAGGAGATTGACGCCCTCAGCGCCGAAGGTTTGCAGGAACTTCTGGCAAAGACCCAGACCAAGCCCTGGCGCGGCGAAGCGTTTGTCCCCGGTAAACGGGGAGGAAGCTGGAATTCCAGCATGATTAAAGACCCCAAAAGTTTTAACCACCTGATAGCGGAACGGGACGCGGAGACCGCCGGCATTCTCCGCAGCCTGACCGAATACCTGATCGAATATGACGTTGTGCGCCGCGAATGGAAAGCCAAATGCGCCTCCCCCCGGATTGTCGTGAACGAAGCGGCGCAAACGCTGGACGTTATCTATACCCTCAGGGAAGATTTGTACTGGAGCTATTACGGCTCGGACAAAAAAATTCCCGTTACCAGCGACGACGTGGTTTTCTGGTATAACGAAATCGAAGGCGATGAAAATTTTCAAAGCTCGGCGTATAACGGCCAGTTTCTCGTCATGGAAGACGGCAGCGACGCGCGTATCACCATTACCAAAATTGACAACAAGCGTTTCCGTTTCCATTTTCCCCGCATTGTCGCCGATCCCCTGTTAAGCACCAACCGCGACTTTGGCCCCCGCCATGTGTATGAGCCGGCAAAAAAAGCAGGCGGCATTCAGGGGGTGCTTGACCTGTTCAGCGTGGCGTCGGATCCCAAACTGATTCCTTCAATGGGGGAATGGTATCTGGTTGAATATGTTCCCAGCCAACGGCTGGTGTTCAAAAGGAATCCCTATTACTGGGACAAGGACAGCGCCGGGCTTTCCATACCGTACCTTGAAGAAAATATTGTGCAGATACTCCCCGATCAAAATACCCAGTACCTCGTTTTTAAGCAGGGGAATCTGGAAACCTACAGTTCACGGCCTGAAGACTTAAACGAACTGGTGAGTAAAGAAAACGCCTCATATACGGTCTTTAACGCTGAGGGCAATTTGGGGGCGGGCTTGTGGAGTTTTAACCAGAATCCCCAAAACTCAGGCGAGCCTTATTATGACTGGTTTACCAAAAAAGAATTTCGTCAGGCGATGTCCTGCCTGCTCAACCGCGGGCGGATCAACGCCCAGGTTTACCGCGGCCTTGCCGAACCGAAACTTGATTTTTTTCCGCCGCCGAATCCTTACTACAATCCGGACATAGTTCTTGAATACCAGTACAACCCCCAGCGGGCGCTGGAACTGCTGGAGTCCGTTGGTTTTACCCGCGATCGCCGGGGCGTACTGTTAGATGAAAAAAAACGCCGCGTGGAATTTGATCTTTCCTTTACCGCCGACAATACCATTACCGCCGACATTGCTTCGATTATCGTTGACGAACTGGGCAAGGCAGGCATAAAGGTCAATATCCGCGCCACCGATTTTCAAAAGCTGGTAGAACAGATAAGCTCTACCTATGACTGGCAGACCATCATGATCGGGCTGGGCGCCAATTTTTTCCCCATCCAGGGTTCCAATGTGTGGCCCTCCAGCGGGAACCTCCACCTCTGGCATCCCTTACAGCAAAAAGCGGCTACCGATTGGGAGGCGCGTATTGATTATCTGTATAATGAAGGGAGTTATACTATTGATAGGGAAAAAGCGCAAATCATTTGGGATGAATACCAGCGCCTGATTCTGGAACAATGCCCGGTGGTCTACCTGATGAGATCAAGAAGTTTCTGGGCGATTCAAAACCGCTGGGATTTTACTAATGTATATTACGATAATCTGAACGGCGCGGAAACAAGTCATATATTTTTGAAACAATAAAGGAGTGGGAAACCGGTAAAGCGTATTTACTTAAGAAGAATATAACCACGGAGGTCACGGAGTAACACGGAGGTTTAAGATGTTAGTATCTTATTTCTTTTTCCTCCGTGAAACTCCGTGTACTCCGTGGTGAAAATTCTTAATGTTATTACGCATAACAAGAAGCAAAGATGAAAGAAACACCGCATTTTATTAACATAATGCTCAAACCTTTTTACGCTTTCAAGCGGCGCTTTCCCCTGTGTTCCTACATTGTTAATCGGCTGGTCACCATGACGGTAATGTTGTTTCTGCTGGGGCTGGCGGTTTTCGGCCTTATGGCGCTTGCCCCCGGTGACATTGTTGACCAAATCATGATGCAGCAACTGATGAACAGCGCCGAGGCAAAAAGCGGCATGGATAACCGGAATTTCAGCGCGGAGCAGTTTGTCGCCTACCGCGCCGAATTCGGGCTTGATCAGCCGTTTTATATACAGTACTTTCGCTGGCTGAACCGCGTTATCGTTCACCACGACCTGGGGGTAAGCCTTATTTCCCGCGCTCCGGTTTCTTTTTTAATAACGGCGCGCCTGCTTAATTCACTACTGTTAAATATCATTTCACTGGTGCTGATTACGGTGTTTTCATTCGCGCTGGGGGTATACTTTTCCACCAAAGCGGGAACCAAAACCGACCTCGCGATAACTTTTATCGCCTTGGCTTTACACGCCTTTCCGGGCCTGCTGCTCCTGATTCTGTTGCAGTTATTCGCTTCGGTAACGGGGCTGTTTCCGGTAACCGCCTACCCCCCCTTCCCTTTCTCCGAAGCACCGGCAAAATTTGTTTTCTCTTACGCCCATCACATCTTTTTGCCCTTATTGGCGGCGTTTTTGGGCGGCATAGGCGGCACGCTGCGGATGATACGGGCAACGATGCTCGACCAGCTTGGCCAGCCCTACATCACCAGCCTGCGGGCGCGGGGCATCGCCGAATGGCGGGTTTATTTTGCCCACGCTTTCCGCAATACGCTGAACCCCTACATTACCGGCAGCGCTAACCTCCTTGCCGGCCTTTTTTCCGGTTCCCTTATCCTTGAAATTATTTTTGCCTATCCGGGAAT
>Ga0268262_10002274_pt1 | contig 22517 bp, 22 predicted proteins | sample TergutNc150P3_FD_190354 | JGI IMG/M metagenome (GOLD analysis project Ga0268262, IMG submission 190354) | Nasutitermes corniger P3 segment gut microbial community from laboratory colony in Florida, USA - Nc150 P3 (SPAdes) (version 2) | ecosystem: Host-associated > Arthropoda: Insects >...
TCGAGAAAACGCCAGCCTGCCTGTCAAGGTTGGCTGGTTTTAGAGAATCTTGGTTATGCTTCACTGTGGGGAGTAACGATAACAGTTAGAGAAGTCAGCGGGTAATGTATCACTTCCTATCAAGCCGCTGGGCCGCCGAAGGCGGTCGGGCGGTATCAGCGGGTTAATGTTTCATCCAGCGGATTAGCGGGTGATGTATCGCTTTTGCCTTGCCGTGGGGCGAATTGCGCTTTGAAAGATGTAAGACGAAAATCAGGGCGGGGTGAGTACGCCCATCTGTGGCTCCACAGCGGCAGGGCGGTAGGACGCCGCTGTTAAGTGAAAAAAATGCAAACATGGACGTTTGCATTTTTTTCTTCCTCTCAACCCACAGCTACTGCTGTGGGTTGCCCCTCCCCCTTTGAGCCCTTGATAACTGGTTTGCGACCGTAGCGACTGTAAGGAGCGTAGGGAGCAAACCTACATATTTAATTATGAGTGGGGGAAGCCCGGCGGCGAGGGGGAGGGACAATAGAGGCTGCCGCTGTGGAGCCACCGTAGTACGATAGGCTTGTAGGTTGGGCGGCAATGGGCGGGGTGATTGGGCGAGGTTCCCCACGGTGCTTGTATTGCGGGGTATGGGGGTGGTTGGGGCAGGTGCGGGGATATTGGTACAGGGGTGATGTGCTTTGCTTTCCAGTGTGCTATATACAGCCAGGCTTTCGGGCGGGGTGCCGGAGTTTTTTGTGCCGTTTCTGTTTGGAATTTTTTATAGCTAAAAATAGCGGGGCTATAAAGAATGGTGCTTTACTTTGTGATGTTTATTTCACCTTGCCGTAACCATGCTTTATAGTCCCAGTATTTTGTTTTCTGTTTCTTTATTGCCGAATAAGGCGGCACAAAAAAGGGCGGCGTTAATGAGTTGAAAAAATTGCGGAGCGCAAGCGGAGCAATTTTGACCTTTTTTACTTGTCTACAATGCCCCCAATTTTTGCGCGTGGGTGGGCATAGTACGATTAGGCTTGAAGGTTGCAAGGGTGAGGTATAAGACAATTAAGCTTGAAGGTTGCAAGGGTCGGGGGTGCGGCTAAGTCAGAGAAATAAACAGACAATAAATAATTTTGTCTAACTGATGAGGGCGCAAAAATTGGGGGGCTTTTTGTCTGTGTTTTCTTAATTTTACTTTAGCTACTCCCATTCATGCTACATCAGTGGAACAATTTTTGCCTTATTTTTTTTACCCATTCGGGCGAAGCTCGACCGCCGAAGGCGGTAATCCGAAGCGAATTCAAGATGCCGTTATGCGCTACATATTTGAAAATGCAAAAACGGCTTTAGAAGGGCTTTTAATGCGTTAAAGGTGAAATGATACGGCAATGGCTATTGGCGCGGTTCTATGGGCTTCTATGAGCGTTTTGGAAGGGTTTTAAGATAGGGTATGCAATGTTAAAAAATCAAGTTTTGATAAAGCGTTATGTGCAATGACATAAAATTGACATCAGGAATGACATCATATTTTTTGAGTAAGTGTGAGGAAGTATGATTAAATAAAAATAAGTATGAGAAAATTTATTGACTTAATTCCTTATGTAGTATAGACTTATGAGTAATAAAGCATACATATGAGTAAGCATGAGAAAGCTGTAACGCTGTACCAAGCAGTGTTAACAACATCGATGTAAGCGCTTTTTTTGGTTGCACCAACCTTACCGCAATAAATGTTGACTCCAGTAATGCAACCTTCAGTTCAGTAGATGGCGTACTGAGTAGCAAAGATAAAACTATATTGTTGTTTTTTCCGCAAGGCCACAAAGTCACCGATGTATACATACGTCAGAACGTTGGGCCTTACGCTTTTTACGGCAGCCGTATTACCAGTGTAACCTTAGAAGGTGGCGGTCGGTTGGATATTAATAGGGGCACGATTACCGAGCAAACGATTTATGAAAACGCTTTTATCAACTGTACCAGTCTTACCAGAGTAACGTTTGACAGTGCTTCTTTAGAAAAAGGCTCCTTTGACGGCAACTTATACGATCTGTGGGATAAAGATACTACGATTAACTTAAGTAATGGAATTACAGGGAGGAATGCCGGTTACAGGGGAACATATACGAGGCCAAACGGCACAAGCTCTACATGGACGAAAGGCAGGTAGTGGTGTAAGCAGAACATCCTCAAGCTCTTTCTGATAGCTAAGCCCGTTGTCCTACAGAACCGTACCTTCGGTTCTGTAGCCGACCGAAGGTCGGCGGTAGGCACGAATCATCCATTATTTTTTCTGGACAACGGGCTATAGTTTTTGTACAATAAATATTCAGGAGGCTCATATGAAAAAGAAGTTTTTTATCGGTACTTTGGTCTTTGTTGCTTTATTGTCTGGTTGCTCTTTATCAAATTCGCCTAAAGCAGCGGTGGAGAAATTCGAAAAAGCCATTGAAAAAAATGACATGAAGGCATTGGCGCAGGTGGCAACACCGGAGACAGTGCAGTTAGTGGCAACGTTTGGCTCAAAAATCCAGGGATATATGGCAAGCATATCGGCAAAAAAGATCAAACAAGTTACAGAAGAAATTGACGGCAATACCGCAGTTGTAACTTATATTTTTGCAGATGGCGAAGAAGAAAACTTTGACTTGGTAAAAATCGACGGAAAATGGAAGGTTCATATTGATATGGATTTTAACTACAAATAAATTGAAACCATGAAAAAAATACTTGTTGGCGTTTTTGTGATATTTTGTATCGCGATTATTGTAATAATTATCCAGCAGAAGCGGCAACACAGTATTTTTCGGAATGTTCAATATGTTCAGGAAGATACGATGCTTCCTTATATGAAAGACGGCGATATTATTTGCCGCTTGGGCGACAGGATATGGTCAATGTATTTTAAGGAATTATCACCCAATGACAAAAGATTTTCACACCTTGGAATAGTCAGAATAAGGAATAATACGGTTTCAGTAATAAACGCGGAAGGTTTGGCTAATGAAGGAAAAGATTTTGTTAATGAAGTATCGTTAAATGATTTTCTAAAGAGCGCCCAAAGAATAGGAATTTATAGATTGAGGACTGTTGAAGGAGAAGTGGTTTCTGATACGGCTTTAGAATATGTCGGGGTTCCTTTTGACTGGCAATTTGATATGGAGGATAACAGTAAATTGTATTGTTCTGAATTGTTATATGTAATACTAAAAAAAATAAATCCTGACATTGTGCTAAATAAGGTATTCATAAAAGAAATCGATAAAAACATTATCCCATTGGATGTATGCTCTCAATCCGAATATTTTACAGAAATAGGCTATTGGGGGCCGGAGGTCACGCTCGGTGACAGTCACCATTTTTAACTACAATTCCGCCTGCTCCTGCCAGGCGTAAATGAATTGAAGGGCGTATTGCTGGATGCCGTCAAAATAATTATCGATGAACGCGGTCAGGTCTTTGCCTACAAAGCGGTAATGCCAGCTTTCCCAGCGGTAGCCTGTTATTTCCTCGTAGCCATCGGGGAAGGAAAGCGACCAGCCAAAGCGGCTTGCGTTTTCCAGTAGCCATCTGCGGGCGGGGGTCGCGGCGAAAGCATCGTCAATCGGGGAGAAGTCCACGGTCAGCCCAAGCTGATGCTGGCTTTTGCCGCTTTGGGCGGATTCGCGATCGGCGGTTTCTTTGCCGTAAGCGTTCACAGCCCGTTCGTAAACCTGAGCCTGATAAGCCGCCGAGCGGTAGGTCGAGCCAATGGTAAAAGCAATTCCGTCTTTGGCCGCGGCTGTCGCCATTTCCTGCAAAGCGTCGACGGCCATTTTCCGCAGCCTAAGACCGCTCTGGTCAAGGCGGTATAGCCCGGCTTGCAGGGAAACCAAATCATCCGGTTCGTAGCCGTCCGGCAGGGGGTGCTGCTTGTCAACCAGGTAATAGGTAAACGGATCTTGCTGTAAAATAACGAGGAGTTCCATAACAAAGGCGGGGCTTTCCAGGGCCGAGGCGGCGACATTTTTGGCAAGCCTGTCGGGGATCCCGGCTTCGCCGAAGATCACGCGCCAGTAATCTTCGACATAAGCCCCTCTGTCCGGATCAATGCCTGTCGTCTCCTGCCCTCCTTTAGAAAAATAGGCAATTGCTTCTGCCAGATCGGGCAATTCCTCCCCCTGGTTTTCCGTAACCGCAACCGCGCTATTTCCCTCCGTGTCCTTTTTAGCGCATGAAAGAAAGCAAAGCGTTATCGCAAGCCAAATTAAAGCCCACTTCATTAATCCATTATGAAGCAGAAAAACCCCTGTTTGTCGAGCAGGCAGGAGCCCTTTCCGGCGTCTTGTCTAACACGCCCAATCATAGGTAAAATAAATAAAACAGAGATTGTAAAAATGGATTTATCAATAATTAGCTATGATTCAAACTCGGCGCAATTGAACAGCTTGCCCAGCGTTGATGAATTGGCGCAATACCATGACGATTCGAAAATACTGTGGATAAATACCTGCGGATTTGACGATGTTGATTCAATCAAGCAATTGGGAAAATATTTTAATATTCACCCGTTAAGCATTGATGATATTTTTCATACGGATCGGCAGCCCAAAATAGAACTTTTTGAAAATTACAGGTACTTGTCAATCAAGACAATACAGAGGGAAAAAAGATTTCATCATCATAATGAAGGCAGCCGTAGTTCTCGTTATAAGAGAATAAAAAAGCTGGACGTAAAAGAAAAAATCGATGAGTTTTTGATTGATCAAATCAGCCTCATCATTATGAAAAATACTTTGATAACTTTTCAGGAAATGCAGGGCGATGCATTTGACGACATCAGAAAAAAGATACTGGAAAATATCGGAGAGATTCGTAAATCAGACATAGATTATCTTGCATATACCATTATCGATGCTATTGTTGATGAATACTTTCTGACAATAAATCATCTTGAAGAGGATATTGAAGGTTTCGAGGATCGTTCGGCAAAAACAAACGATGAGACATTTATCGATGAAATACAGGATACAAAAAAGTACCTTTTGCAGATAAAACGTGCAATTTTACCATTAAAGAATTGTTTAAATAAAATTTCCCGCCAGGAGAATTTTTTCCGGACTGATAAGCTAAAGCCATTTATACAAGACCTGACTGAAAACATAAATCATGCGCTAATAACCGTTGAGAATTTCCGCGAGTGGTTGTCAAACATTATGGAAGAAAATTTATCTATTGTATCTTATCAGACGAACAAGATAATGAAGGTATTGACAGTCATTTCCACAATATTTATCCCTTTGACTTTTATTGTAGGTATTTATGGCATGAACTTCGATTTCATGCCTGAGCTAAGATATCAGCCGGCGTATTTCATTGTTTTGGGCATTATGGGTCTTATCGCGATAGTAATGCTGATGCTTTTTAAAATATACCACTGGTTTTAGTGAGATAACAAAAATGGGGGTTCTGTATGGCTCAAGGTAAAGCCAGAAACGTTTTCAGGAGATTTTTTCAGGGCAAAATAAAGGCTGCGGAATTTGCCATAACCAACGCCTGCATTGCCAAGTGCTCTTTCTGCGATATTTGGAAACAGCAACCGAAGGTTTTTGTTGATCGCGAAAAAGCCCTGGCGGTTATCGATCGCCTGGCGGATCATGGAACAGTTCATGTAACCATTACCGGGGGCGAACCCCTGCTTCATCCCAGTGTGGTGGATATAGTCCGCAGGTCAACTGACAGAAAGATGCACACCGCCGTTCTTAACGCGGCTCCTCAGCTTCTTTTGAGAAACGATATTGTCAAACGCCTGGAAGACGCGGGAAACGATATGATAAGCATTTCCTTTGATTCAGGCGACCCAAAAACAATGGCGGAATCCCGGCAGATTCCAAACATAATGGAAGATATGGCAAAGGCGGTTGAGTTGATCGGCAAGACCAAGGTAAAAACCATGGCTTCGGTTTTAATCTGGAACGATAATTACGACAAACTGGAAGAAGTTTGTATCCGCGCCAAAAACATGGGCTTCAATTTTATTTCCATTAATTACCCCACTTTCTCGCAGTCGCAGGTATACCCTTTGGGCGGAGAAGGAATAAGCCTCTCCCGCGAAAATGTGATTCACGGCCTTCTTTCTACAATCAAACTGCGGAAAACTAAAAAATACGGAATAATCAATACCGCAGTCTCCATGAAAAATATAATTCATTTTTTGAAAGACCCCTCAAAAGTTACATACCACTGCCTGGGCGGGACAAACGTGCTCTTTGTGGACTGGTTTTTCGATGTCCACCCATGTATGCAGCTTCCCCATGTGATGGGCAATATTTTAACCATGGAAGAAAAGGATTTTAAAATGTCCCCATGCAACGAATGTAATATGAGCTGGTACCGGGATTTCAGCGCCATGTTTCACGGCTTAAAATCCATGCCAGTCTGGTTTGAATCCCTAGAAGGTTTCAAAGCGTTAAAATGACCCCTTGCATTTATCACTATACAAATGTATAGTGACTGAATGGAATTAGCTGAAAAGTTGGCAATCCTCTCTTCCTCCGCGAAATACGACGCATCCTGCGCTTCGTCAGGAAGCGGCAGCCCCGGAGGAAAAGGCAGCCGCGGCGACAATTCGACCTTTGGCGTTAGGGTGCCCGTAGGGGTTTGCCACAGCTGGACAGAAGACGGCCGTTGCGTGAGCCTTCTAAAAGTGCTTTTTTCCAACACCTGTCGCTTTGATTGCGCGTACTGCGTGAACCGCTGTTCGGCGGACATGCAGAAGGCCTCCTTCACAGTGAACGAGCTTGTTGACCTTACCTGTAATTTCTACCGTCGCAACTACATCGAAGGACTTTTCCTTTCGTCAGGGATATTTGCGGATCCCGACATTGTGATGGAAAAACTCATCGCGACTGCCCGGAAACTCAGAACCGAAGCCGGTTTTGGCGGCTATATACATTTAAAGATCATTCCGGGCGCTGGGGAAAAAATGATTCGGGAGGCCGGACTTTGGGCGGATCGCTTAAGCGCCAACATAGAGCTTCCGACCGACAAAAGTCTGCAATACCTTGCGCCTCAGAAATCTGGAAAAGTAATCCTTGGCGCGATGGAAGATACTTTAAACGTGGGTACCGAAAACGAAGAGGACAGGCGAAAGTTTAACCTTGCCGGAAAAAGCACAGTTCCGGTTTTTGCCCCCGCCGGTCAAAGCACCCAGCTTGTCGTCGGGGCAAGTCCCGAAAGCGACAAAACAATCATGAACCTTTCAAGCGCGCTTTACCGGAAATACCGGCTAAGGCGTGTTTATTACTCCGCTTTCATTCCCGTCGGCGTTCCCGGCGGTGGCGGCATCCCCGACTCAAGACTTCCGGAAATCCCCGGCCTGACGATAGTTAATTCCGCGCCGCCCAGGCCGTTTTTGCTTCGGGAGCACCGCCTATACCAGGCGGACTGGCTCCTGAGGTTTTACAAATTCGCGCCCGGCGAAATCCTGGAAGGAGACGTGGACTTTCTCGAAACAGCGCTGGATCCAAAAACGGCCTGGGCGCTTAGGCACCTGGACTTTTTTCCGGTGGAGGTGAACAGCGCCGACTACGACGAGCTTTTACGTGTTCCCGGCATCGGCGCAAAGACTGGCCGCCGGATAATTGAAACCCGGCGTTCCCGCAACTTGAGCTTTGACAACCTCCGCCGGCTGGGGGTTGTGCTGAAAAGGGCGCGCTACTTTACCACCGCCGCCGGAGCTTTTATCGAGCGCCCCGAGAACCCCGCCCGTATACGCCGCCTCCTCTCCGACCAGGATTATCTGCAGCCGGAACTTTTTGAGTTTTAGGGTACGAAAACTTCTAAAAACTGAAGTTTTTAGAAGTTAAGGAAATAAATTATGGAATTATTTGAAGACCCTGTAGAAACAGCACCGGATATATCCGGCATTTTTGAGCTTTCCGCAGACGCCTATTATGCCGCCCTTTACGCGCAGATGAGCTGTAAACCTATCAAAAAAGAAATTGCCGCCTTCATTGAAAAGGTAAGCCGGGCAGGGAACAGGGACAAAGCAGACCGCGCTGGCAAAGACCGGGGCGACAGCAACGTGTTGGCGGTACTGAAAGAGGCCGGCAAGGTGACGCACGAAATTCACCGTTTAACCGGGATGCTCAGGTTCAGTCCTGAAAGCGACGGGGTTTACACAGCCCGCTGTGCGCCGGATAATTTCATCCTCCCCGCTCTGGAGGAACACTTTACCCTCCGCTTCGGCGAAACGCCATGGGCAATTATCGACGAAAAGCGCGGCCTTTGCCTTCGCAAAACCAGCGGCAGCGAGGCCGTTCTTGTTCCCTATGTCCCCCGCCTTACAGCGGCTGTCGCGGAAAAGGGCAAAACGGACTCATGGGAAGACCTTTGGCGGCTCTACCACAAGTCAATAAACAATGAAGGCAGAAAAAACCCCCGCCTTCAGCGTCAGTTAATGCCTGAGCGGTATCAGAAGTATCTAACGGAGTTGAACTAAAAACCCTAATTTATCGCTGAGTTCACAACAATAAACAGCAAAACAAAACTGGAAAAGGGCGGTCGGGGGCAGGGCGGGGCATTCTCTTTGCTCCGAATCATTTCTGCAACGCCTTCGTGCACAAGCCTGCGGCTTGCTGGACACGAAGGCGGGGGTTTGTCCAACCCCCATTTTCTCGCCTGTCGCAAAAGGTCATGCCCCGCCCTGCCTCCTACCGCCCATGAGCAGTTTTATTCTGTCAATCCATGCGGTGAAAGCATGGAAAATTGGGTTTATACATCACAAGGGAAATGCGAATTCTGCATCACACCGAGCAAAGTGGTTTTGCCTGCGTTAGCAGGGTGAAATGCAAAACATTGCCGAATGAAAAACCTATTTTGTTCGAATAAATCTTCGCTTGTCTGAAGCCGTCGCGCAAAGCCCTGCCAAGGGCGTACGGCGTGCGAGAGTAAAGGCCACGTCAAAACGTGCGTAAATGAAGGCCACGACCGTCTAGCCCGCGGCAGGGCTTTGCGCGACGGCTTCGAGCTTATATGGGTTTATTCGAATAAATTTGGGTTTTTACCAAAGCACATTCCATCCCGGTGCAGTATATGAGTGGAGGTATTTATGATTGAAATTAAGCCGCGTTTTCTAATTACCCTGCTTCTCTGCAGCTTCTCTGTTTTTGTCCTTGCCTGCCTGGCTTTGCCTTCTGTCAGGGAAGCGGGATACACCCCTGGCGCTTACGAAGGTATCGGCAGCGGTTACAGGGGCCCGATTCATGTTCGCATACAAACATCCGCCGTCGGGATCGAGGACATTGCCATTATCAGCCATCAGGAATCAATCTTCCCTGGTTTGGCAGCAATGGAAGAGCTTCTGGAACAGATACTTGAAACAGGAGAAAGCGATATTGACGTAATATCGGGGGCAACTTATTCCAGCAGGGGTTTTTTGCAGGCGGTGGAAGACGCCCTGGAAAAAGCCTCAGTTTGTGATACAATAAACCCATGAGCGACTGTATTTTTTGTAAAATCGCAAGCGGGGAAATTCCATCCCAAAAAGTATACGAGGACGATGAGTTTCTGGCCTTTAAGGACCTGAACCCTCAAGCGCCCGTGCATTTTCTCTTAATTCCCAAAAAGCACATTAAGAGCATTATGGAACTGGAAGCAGCTGACACGGCCCTTATGGGGCGCTTCCTTTTTAAGGCCCAGGAACTCGCAAAAAGCAACGGCTGCGCTGAAAATGGCGCCCGCTTTGTGATTAACTGCAAGTCCCACGGCGGGCAGACTGTCGATCACCTGCACTGCCATATTTTGGGCGGCCGTTTTATGGCATGGCCCCCAGGCTGAAAAGCTTCAAAACTGCTTCTACGCCTTCGCCTTTTTCTTAACCGCAGGCTTTACTGCCGCAAGCTCTGACACAACCCTGATAAGGTCTTCGTCTTTTGCCAGCTCGCTTATGGGCGCAGGCAGGCGGTAGGTCCAGTTAAAGGCGTTGTTGGTGCCGGGCACGTTAATCCGCTCGGCAGCGGCATCGGCGGCGTACCAGCGGTTGGAAAGATGCAACATATCCTGTATTTGAAAAATCCTGAATCTGGAAGCCGCCGACGCGATTTTGCTAAGTATGACGCGGGCTGTGCCTGGGTTATAAACCTTTGGCAAAGAAGGGACGCCAATCAAACCGGCGAATTGCTGCTGATCCGCTTCCCTGTCCCACCATTCCCTTAGGCAAGAACTGTCGTGTACCGCCGGGGTACACACCGAAAGCTCAGGGTAGTCCTCGAACGGAATATACGGCTGTCCCTTTTTGTCCCATTCACGGCACCAACGAACCACCCTAAGGCCAAGGATATTGAGCTGCGTCAGTACTTTTGGCACACAGGAGGGAACGGCGCCCAGATCTTCCGCGCAGGGCAACATGGAAGAAGATGAAGCCAAAACCGAAAGGAGCTTTTTGCCTTCGGCTTCCCATATCGCCTCCGAATCCAAACGCCGCTTTTCCAAAAGGGCTTCGAGGCTTTTCTTTTCTTCTTCAAAAAGCGAAGCGTAGGCCCGGCTATTGGCGTAATACCACAACGGAAAATATTCGCCGGGGTTATGTTCAAAAAAGACGCGGTTTCCCCAGGATTTTAACAAAAATGCTTTTGCCCCGCCATGAATATCAAGGGCGGCTATATCTTTTTCTCCCCGGATACTTTTCTTGAAAAGCCAAAGCTCTTCTTCGCCTATTCTGTTAAGGGCTGATTCAAAAACCCTGTTTACCGTAGCGTTTAAATCGCCCTCACCGCCGCACCAACCTTCTTTTACGGCGTCCCATATTTCACCTGTTGAGATATGCGGCTCGCATATCCAGCGAATTCTGCCTTCGTCAAAACCTAGCTCTATAAAATCCTTTGCCGTTACCGGATTATAAGGAACGTACCTGCCCAGAAGCGAGGAATTGTCTGTGCGACTTGAAGCCCAAATCCTGAAAAATCCAAGCACGTGGTCAATTCTGTAGGCCTGGTAGTACTTTTCCGCCGATTTAAGCCGATCCTTCCACCAGGCATAGCCGTCTTTTGATTGCGCCTGCCAATTGTAAATGGGGAAGCCCCAGTTCTGGCCTTCCGGGCTGTACATATCGGGAGGCGCTCCGGCTGAAAGATCAAGATTGAAAATTTTCTGATGGGCCCAGACATCGCAGGAATCTTCATTCATTAAAATGGGAAGGTCGCCCATCAATTTAATGCCAAGACCAGCAAGGCTTGCGACAGCGGCGGAAAATTGGGTGTCCAGGGCCATCTGTATCCATGCCCAAAAAAGGTGTTCGCCCATCAGGGCAGAATCGTTCCATAAAGCGGCTATTTTGTGCGGATCAGCATCAAGAGTGTTCCACTCCCTCCAGCTTTTTTCGGCGTTGGCCTCTTTTAGCCGGCGAAACACGGCATAAGGCTTTACCCAGGGATTCGCCTCTATCCAGGTTTTTAGGGTAGATGACGCGGCTATTTTTTCCTTGTTACCCTGATAAATGGTTTTCAAGAGATCCATTTTGTCTTTGAGTATGGCTTCGTGCGAAAAGCGGACAGCGTTGTTGTGCTTTTCTTTAATGGCCTGGATGCCCGACTCGTAGCCGTCTGACTCCGGCAAGTCCCCGATGCGGATGTACAGGGGATGCAGGCCAAAGGCGGTAAGGGCGCTGTATGGAGAGCTTTGAAAGCCCGTATCATTGACGGGGAGCAGTTGTATCAGGGTGATGCCCATTTTTGCGCAAAGCGCGCCGAATTCCGCCAGATCGGAGAATTCACCGACGCCAATACTTTTTTCGGTTCTTAGGGCGCCAACGGGAATTACGGTTCCTATCAAGCGGCCTTCGGCTCCGGATTTCTGTTCAGCCATAATTTACCCCCAAATTAAATATATTATAGCATCAAAAAATAAAAATAACAGCTACCCATTGCTTCACTGCCTATTGTTAAAATTGGAGAAATGTTTTATACAGATAGAAACTAAAATATTCTACACTTGGCGGCCCAATGAACAAAATACTTAAAGAAAAAATAATGGAAGCCTTTAGTTCAGTCCTCCCCATTACCGCCATCGTGTTGATTGTAAGCGTAATTCTGACTCCTCTGCCGTCGGGAACTGTTTTGATGTTTCTGGCTGGGGCAGCGCTTTTAATAATAGGAATGGGCTTTTTTACCCTTGGGGCGGATATGGCCATGATGCCCATGGGGGAAGGCGTTGGGGTTGAGCTTACAAAAAACTCGAAATTGCTTCTTATTATCCCTGTTACACTGATAATTGGATTTATAATTTCCATTGCAGAACCGGATTTGCAGGTTTTGGGAAAGCAGACGCCTTCCATTCCTGCGTACGTTTTGATAATAACCGTATCGATAGGGGTGGCAATCTTTCTGGTCTTAGGAATACTCCGCCCCATGATTAAATTCCGGCTTTCGTTTCTGTTGGTCATTCTTTACATTATTGCCTTTGCCCTGGCGTTTTTTACTCCGGATACTTTTGTTCCCGTTGGCTTTGATTCGGGAGGAGTAACCACAGGCCCTGTTACGGTGCCTTTTATTCTGGCGATGGGCGTAGGCGTGGCTTCTATCCGCAGCGATAAACACTCCCAGGACGACAGCTTCGGCCTTGTTGCCCTTTGCAGTGTAGGCCCCATCATAGCCATGCTTATTCTTGGTATTTTTTACGAACCTGGCTCAACAGAAGTAAATGTTTCTGTCTTACGGAACGCCGCCACTTCAAGGGATGTGGTCAAATTCTTCCTGCTTGAACTGCCGCATTACGCAATAGAAGTCGGGGCCGCTTTGGGATCTGTAGTGTTTTGCTTTGTCGTGTTTCAGCTTGTTACAAAGCGTTACCATAAACACCAGCTGGGGCGCGTTGCCATTGGTTTCCTCTACACGTACACAGGCCTCGTGCTTTTTTTGACCGGCGTAAACGTGGGCTTTTTCCCGGTTGGCGAGCTTTTGGGTTCGCAACTGGTTTCATCGTCCTTTAAATGGGTTTTAATTCCCCTTGGTGCTATAGTGGGCTACTTTATAGTGGCGGCTGAACCAGCCGTACACGTGCTCAACAAGCAGGTCGAAGAAATTTCCTCCGGCGCGATTACCCAAAAGATGATGAACAGGGGGCTTGCCATCGGTATGGCTTCGGCCCTGACGCTTACAATGATCCGCATCCTTCTGCATATCCCGATTATGTGGATTCTGATCCCCGGCTATGTCTTTGCGCTGGCCCTGACTTTCTTTGTGCCGCGGATTTTTACCGGCATTGCCTTTGACTCAGGCGGCGTATGCTCCGGCCCCATGAGTTCCACATTCCTTCTACCTTTTGCGATGGGAACCTGCGAAGGCGCGAAAGGGGATATTTTGATAGACGCTTTCGGCATTGTGGCTATGGTTGCCATGACTCCTTTAATCGTCATCCAGATGATGGGTCTTATCTACCAGTACAGAAACAGGCAAGCCCTAGCGATGGCCAGGGAACAGGCAGCCGCCATCGGCATTGCCGCTTCGGGAAGAAAGATCAACTGGGGAGGTATTACTGTGTTTGCTGACCAATGGTCCGAGGATGTTCTTTAATGGAAGGCCTGTAAATGAAGAAGAAATCCCCCCTTTCAAATATTTTTTCCAGACGACCGGATAGAAAATCCGATGCTCAGGAAAGCGCGGACGCGGGAGCGGCAAAGCCCAGCTTACCGGAACTAAGGCTGATATTTTTTATTGTTGACTGGAACCGGGCCAATGTTGTTTCAGATGTGTTTTTGGAAGAAAAAGTAAGATTTTATTTCTTAAGCAAAGGCAAGGGAACGGCAAGTTCCGAGATTCTGGATCTTTTGGGCATTGGCGCCGGAGACAAGGCGGTTATGATCTGCCTTGAACAGCAGGTATTGGTTCAGGTTCTGATGAAAGAGGTGCGAAAAAAACTCAGGCGCGGCCCTGGCGCCGGTATTGCTTTTACCGTTCCCCTTTCGGCAATTAACGATCCGGTCTTGCTGATTTTCAAACAGAGCATTCACAAAAACGAAAAAATAGCAGCGGAACTGGCAACGGGGCCAAAAGCCATGGAAAATTCCGGCAAGGAAAGCAAGGAGAAAAGCATGGAAAGCAAATCAATAACGCATGATCATGATCTGATAGTGGCTGCAGTAAACCACGGTTTTAGCGATGAATTGATGAACACAGCACGCGGAGCCGGGGCCTCAGGTGGCACGGTGATAAACGCCCGCGGTCAGGGCCACGAAGGAGCGGTAAAATTTTTCGGCATACCTGTTCAGGATGAAAAGGAGCTAATCCTCATTCTGACAAGCCGTGAAAAAAAAGTTCCCCTTATGAAGGCCATCTGCGAGGCTCACGGCCTTAACACCAGCGCCCAGGGGATTATTTTTTCTTTGCCGGTAGATAATGTGATGGGATTAAGCCTGGAATAAAAAGCCGGAGCGCTACTAAAAAAGGGCTTGTAGATTTAGCAGATTCATAGTAATATTTTTGTATGAAACAACGTCGCTATTTTTTTACCTCTGAGTCCGTAGGGGAAGGCCATCCGGACAAACTCTGCGATCAGGTGTCGGATGCAATACTTGACACCTGCCTAAAGGAAGATCCTCACAGCCGGGTTGCCTGCGAAACCTTCGCTTCAACTTCGCTCGTGCTTGTAGGCGGGGAAATTACCACCGGTACATTTGTAGACTTTCAGGATATAGTACGCCATGTGGTTAGGGAAATCGGCTATACGAATCCCGACTACGGGCTGGATTACAATTCAATGGCGGTGCTGGACATGATTCACAGCCAGTCCCCGGACATCAGTCAGGGGGTTTCCGGCACAGGGCTTGAGATTTACCAGGGCCAGCAGGGCGCCGGGGATCAGGGCATGATGTTTGGTTTTGCCTGCAACGAAACCGAAGAGCTTATGCCCTTGCCCATTACCATGGCCCACAAACTCCTTATCCACGCCACAAAACTACGCAAAGATAAAACTATTAAATGGCTAAGGCCCGACTCCAAAAGCCAGGTAACGATAGAATATGAAGGGTACAAGCCCATCCGCATCGAAGCGGTTGTAATTGCCCATCAGCACGACCCTGATGTGACCCATAAAGAGATAGAGAGCACCATTATCGAAAAGATAGTAAAACCTGTTCTTGATCCGTCCGGCCTTTTGGATAAAGACACCAAATACTACATCAACCCGACAGGGCGCTTTGTGGTAGGCGGCCCATTCGGCGACACGGGCCTTACAGGCCGCAAAATCATTGTTGACTCTTACGGCGGCATGGGCCGACACGGCGGTGGCGCTTTTTCCGGCAAAGACCCGACCAAAGTCGACCGCTCCGCAGCTTACGCCGCCCGCTATGTCGCAAAAAACGTGGTCGCCGCCGGCCTTGCGGAAAGATGCGAAATACAGCTGGCCTACGCGATAGGCGTGCCCTTCCCGGTTTCGATAATGGTTGACACTTTTGGAACCGAAAAGGTAGACGAACAGCGCATAACCGATGGGATAAAAAAGGTCTTTGATCTAAGCCCCGCCGGAATTATCGACACACTGGATCTTCAGACTCCCATTTACCAAAAGACAGCAAGTTACGGCCACTTTGGCCGCAGCGACTTCCCGTGGGAACAGACGGACAAGGCAAACGAGCTGAAGAAGGCGGTTGGCTAATTAAATATTGGCACCAGCCCAACCAGCCCCTTCACTTCCCTGTCGGCAAAGCGAAGGCCGCCGCCAACAAAAAAGTCCCTATCGCCGCTAAGGGTGTTGTTCACTCCGCCTTTTATATAAAGCCAATTCCAAGGTTTGTCGGAATCAGGGTCGAAGAACGGGTAGAATGTGACGGAACTTCTCAGATTGGGCAGTTCGCCAGCTTGAAAATGAAAAACCTCGCCCGAAACGCTAAGCCAGCTAAACGGCTGGATGTCCAAACCGATTCCCGCGGAGCTTTCCAACAATCCGCCTCGTAGCGTGATAAAACCGAATTTTCTGGCAAGTTCCGCGTCTACCGCAAAGGAATACTGTGTTTCGGTAGTGTCTTCACGGGTAATGTTTCCTGAGATATCGATGGTTTCCGTTACTTTGCGGCTTGAAACGCCGTCGGGGGTTGACGAGACGCCGACGCGGTACCACCTGTCGTTCGAGCGCGGGTCAAGGCGGATTGAAGCGGACGCCCTTAAGTTTTGGGCAATGATGTCGAAACGGGCGTTTGTGTCCACCTGAATTCCAAGGCCCAAAGCCCTGTCCACGATTTCTCCTGCATTGGTTATCACCCCGTCTGCGGTTTTTACCAGGCCGTCCGTTGTGTGTACCAGAGCCGAAATGCTTTCCAGGGCGGCGCCAAGCTTTCCAGCCGCGTCTTCGGTTTTCTCTGCGGTAGCCAGGATGCTGCTGTAAAGGCTGTCGTCGTAAACAGCCTGGCCTATATTGCCGCGGCCCGAAGTAATTTCGGCTGTGATGGCCCGGATATTTGCGACAGCTTCATATATATCCGCAAAGGAACCTGTGATATTCAATTCGCTGTTGCGCAAGAGCCTTTCGGTTCTTTCGCTTATTAGCGCCGCCGATTCCAGTATGCGGGAAATCCGGTCGAGCTGGATGTCTGACTGGCTGTCAATTTTCCCCGCGATGGAGCTGATTGCTTCCAGTGAAACCGCGATAAGGGCCAATTGGTTGGTACGAAACTCGTCAAGAATGGTGGAGACCTGCCCGCCAATATCGCCAACCAGACTCAATGCGGAATTTAAATCCCCGGCTGGCGGGACGCTTTTAATTAAGCTTCCCGGCGAAATTATACGAGAGCGAGACGATCCGGGATCCAGGCTAAGCACCGCTGTCCCCAAAAGGGAAGACGGCTTCCTGCTGACAATGGCGTCCTCGCGGATTTCTATGTCCTTTAAAAAAGCCAATTTCACCCTGGCTTCGTTTCCGTTTAGCTGTATGCCCTGTACCTTGCCCACCGAAACCCCGGCCAGGTAAATTTTTGAGCGCGTGGAAAGACCCGATGCGTCATCAAGGATGACATCGTAGGTTTTTGTGTTAAAAGGACTTATGCCGCTGGCAGAGAGAACTATGTACCCTGCGCCCGCGCCGCCCAAAATAATAAAGAAGAGGGCTATTTTTATATACCTTGATGCATTCATAAATTCATCTCACTGAATGAGATACGAATAAAATCCTTTACCATGGGATGTTCGGATTTTGCGACATCCTCCGGCTTTCCTTCAGCTATTATAAACCCCTGATCCAAAAAAGCAATTCTTCCGGCAATGCGAAATGCCGCGGGGATGTCGTGGGTGATTATCAGGCAGGTTATGCGAAGCTCCCTGTTGACGCGGACTACCAGGTTATTGATGGTCTCCGATAGCACCGGATCAAGCCCCGTTGTGGGCTCGTCAAAAAAAAGCACCTCCGGTTCCATGATAAGGGCGCGGGCAACGCCTACGCGCTTTCGCATCCCGCCGGATAATTCATCCGTTCTTTTAGACTCTATACCGGGAAGCTCTATCCATTCAAGGAGTTTATTTATTTTTTTTCGTATTTCTTCTTTATTTCTCATCCCCAAAACTTCGCGAAGGGGGAAAGCCAGATTTTCCCCCACGTTCATGGAATCAAATAAAGCGGCGTTCTGAAAGGCATAGCCAAATGATTTTCTTTTTACAATAAGGGAATCATAGTCCAGCGCGGTGAGTTCCGTGTCCTTAAACCAGACTTTTCCGCTGTCCGGTTTTATCATTCCGATTATCGATTTGAACAGCACGCTTTTTCCGGTCCCGCTTTGTCCCACAATGGCGTAAATACATTTTTCCGGAACATCAAAGCTCACGTCCGCCAGAACCCTCTGTTTCCCAAAAGATTTGGAAAGATGTTCTACTTTAATGATTGGTTTTTCAGCGTTCATATATAAATAAGCGGTAGCATAACGGTGGTCAAAAGGTAGTCCGCCACCAAAATTGAAACCGACGAAATCACCACCGCCCTGGTAGCGCTGTCGCCCACCCCCCTTGCGCCCTGTGTCGTCCTTAGGCCATTGAAACAGCATATTGTAGCGGTCATAACTCCCATAACCGTCGCTTTAACCAGGCCGAAAGCAATATCACGCGGATTTATAAAATCAAACATATAGTCCAAATAACCGGCTGAGTCTATGTTAAAAAGGGGAACGGCGATAACAAAGGCGCCCAATGCTCCTACTACATCAGCCAGAAGTGTAAGAATCGGAAAAACCAGAAATGATGCCGCTACTTTTGGCATCACAAGGTAATGAACGACGTTTATAGACATGGATTCCATCGCGTCGATTTGTTCGGTTACTTTCATGGTTCCGATTTCCGCGGCCATAGCCGAGCCGTTTTTGGCGATAAGCATTAGGGTGGTAATAACAGGGCCAAGTTCCCTGGCTAGCGCGATGGCAACCGCCGCGCCCACACCTATTTCTACCGAAAACGGCTGAAGAAACGTAACCATCTGCAGGGCGAATATCATTCCCATTGCCGAGCCGGACAGGAAAATAATCGCAACCGAGTTTACGCCAAGATGCTCAATTTCAGCCAGAATCTGGTTAGCGCGGGACGGCCTTCTGAAAAAACTGCGCGTTATTTCACCCAGAAAAACAAAGTATTGTCCCAGATTTTCAAGAGAGCGGCTAAGGTTCTGCAGCATTGATTACCTTTTTTTCATTATAGTATAAAAACCATGATTTATTTCAAGGTTTTTGCGCCAGCCTAACAGCCTTGGCAATAATCCCCGCAAAATAACGGCCTTCCCTTTCTGTCATGGCGGAGCGTGAAAAAATATCCCGGAAAAAACGCTCCTGCTCTTTCTGGCCGAGGCGCTTGTAAAAACCAAGCTTTCTGAGATTATCCATTATTTCCTGGACAAGAATTTCAATTGCAGTCTGATCCAGGGGAACCCATTGCCCCTTTACCGCTTCTACAGGGGCACCCTCCGAGCTGGGATAAGCAAGAGCCCTGAATAGTTCGTAAGCGTAAATTTGAACCGCGTGCGAAAGGTTAAGGGAAGGGAAGGTTTCGTCCGCAGGGATGTGGGATGCAAAATTGCAGAGTTCAAGCTCTTCGTCCTCAAGGCCGGTCCGCTCGTTGCCAAATACCAAGGCCGCAGGGCCGGGATGGGTTTTCAGAAAAGCGGCTGTTTCCAAAGGCGTCATGGTAACCTGCTTGCGATGGCGGCCCCTGCGGCGCGTCGTGCCTATAACCAGGGCGCAATCTTTTACCGTGGCAGCCAGGGTGTCGAAGGTTTCCGCTTTTTCCCACACGTCAACAGCGTGAATGGCCCTTGCGCGGATAACGGCCAAATCGCCCCCGAAACCTAGCCCGGCTTCTGAAAGCGAAAAGGCGCCGGCGATGTCTGTCGCCGAAAAATCGGGCGCGGCAAGGCGCAGACGGGACAGCCCCATGTTCTTCATGGCCCGACAGACAGCCCCCACGTTTCCCGCCCTTTCCGGCCTTGAAAGGACAATTACCACATCGGATAAAAGCATGGTTTAGTTTGCCATTGCCCTTTCTGCGGTTTCCCTTATAAAGGCAATGGTTCCCATCGCGGTTGCCGGAATGGTGTTTTCCAGAATTATATCAATGCCGTACTTTCGTTGTCCGAGAAGCTTTAATAAGGCAGTCCAGTCCAGTTCTCCTGTCCCGGCCTGTAAGTCCCCTTTTTTCCGTCCCCCTTCCATGCGGAAATCCTTTGCGTGGATGGCGGCTATTTTATCGCCGAACGCGTCCAGGGTTCTGGTAAAGAATTGCTCCTGGCTTTCTTTAAGGCCCGCCGCGGGGATGAGGTTTACCGGATCCCATATAACCTGGAGAGCAGGCGAAGGAATGTGTTTGAGCAGCCTGTCCATCTTCTCGATGCTGCAGACGGTATGCTGACCCGCCACGGCTTCCACTGCCACAACCGAACCGCATTTCTCGGCGAAATTGACGAGCCGTTCGATTGACGCGCACAGGAGTCCAAAGGTCTCTTCTTTTTCCGTATCCGGATGAAACGAACAGTCCGCATTGAGGGAACCTGTTTCAGTTCCAACCAGCAAACAGCCGAAATCCCCCGCGTAACGAAGGTGCTCCTCGAAACGTCGCAACTGATTTTCCCGCTGCTCCCGGTCAGGATGAACGGGGTTGATATAACAGCCCAGAACAGCGATGGAAATGCCCCGCGCCTCGAAGATTTTTTTTATCCTCCGGGCATAACCGGGACTGAGCGAACCAAGATCCGGCGCGGGGACAATGGCCTTGCCCAGGGCAAGCTGTATGGATTCAGGATGATAGGCTGCGATGGTATCAGCCAACTGTTCAGGCGGTAATCTTCCGTAATCGTGGGCTCTGAGGCCTATTTGAATCATGGCGGCTCCTTAAAAAGTCTCTCAACGAATTATCTCCCAGCTAAGCGGCGTTACCGTTCCTCCTTTCAGGTACAAACCGCCTTCTCCCTTGGGTTCATCCAGGAAAACAACAGTAAACACGATTAAATGGCCTTGAAGCTTTCGCAGTTCCGCTTCCTGGGAAGCAGGATACACCGCGTACTCAGTGCCGTTCTCGTCTACTATGCCTACAAAGGTATGAGGCTCGCTGCCGAATATTCGAACACTGCCTGTTATCTTTGCCGTGTGGGTCTCATTGGTACCACGTTGACCAGCCGCGGCAGTTCTGCATGAAAAGACGCTCAAGAATGTAAGAGCAAAAAAAATAAATCTCATGGCGCTACTCCTATTTTACCATCAGGTAGAATTCTACCGTTGTATCGTTTGGACGCTTTAAAGTTATATTAACGTCTCCCGTCTTGTTTTTCCATGCTACAGCATCTTGATGTACTGTTAATGAATACGGCCTTATCTCCACTTGTTCGGTTAGGCCAAAAATCCTGGGCTTAGTAGAACCGAAGTCAGTCCATATATTAAATTTTGTAGCGGTGTAGGTATAACTGCCTATAGTTTTTGTAACGGTTTTATCAAAAGACATAACATCAGTCGGCATATTCCCGCTGAAAACCATGGCTTCACCAAAGCGCCTGAAAGCTTCTTCAAAACTTAGCTCGCTGCCCGCAACAGTCTTTAGCGCCGCTGTTACTGAGTCAATGCCAGTTGAATAGTTGGCAAGTATTTCTTTTAACAGGCTTGCCCCGCCATAATTTCGTAACAGATAAGCGCCAAAAGCCGTTCCTTTTGCATAAGACCTGTCGTCAAGGGTATTCCATTCTGTAATGCCGACCTTATAATAATTGTCCAGAAATGTCGGTATTTCTTGTCGTATTGCATGATACTGATTTGTTGGGCCAACGCCTATAAAAGGCGAAATTACGTCTTCTGCCATCATGGAAAGCATCTCATCATACCAGGATTCTGAACTTTCCTCATGTTTTACATATTTCGCATTGAAATTGATCATGTGTTGAAATTCATGAACCAAAGTAGAATATATATAATTGGGAACATCGTTTACTTGACTTGCGTCTATATAAAATATTTCCGCCAGGTTTGTTCTTAGAGTCGAAAGTTCATGTTGTTCATAAAAATCCTTGCCCCAGAAAAACCCTGCTGCCTGAACAACTCCGGAAGCATCAACAATACTATAAACGAGTATTTGTATTTTTGGATCGCCGTCTTTTCCGCCGTCCCCGCCCGGCCCTTCGCCGTATTCATAGCCCAAAAGATTCGTCTCGATGGAATATATTAAGTCAAATTTATCAGCGAGTGTTTGCGCCTGAGAGGTAGTAATTTTATTACCGCCTCCGGAACCAAAATTATCGTCCATAACCCAAATATTCCCATATTGTCCGGTAGCCCTTAAAGTTGCCTGTTTATGTACCCATATTCCGCTATTATAATAACTCTCTACCCAGAACATCCTTGTATTGCCGACGACCGGAGGAACAAAAGCAGCCCTTGATAAACGCGGCGCTTCTCTTACAATGGGCGGAGGGTTGGCATTGAATTCATCAGCGCCCGGGTGGCCCATGCGGGGTAACAGCGCCCCATTAGGCGTCGGCAGTACGTTACCGCTCGTAACGCTTGGAGATGAAGCCGAAGAGCCGCCGGTATTGGCGGCTCTTACAACGTAGCCTGAGGTGTTAACCTTCACCAAGTAAATGTCATTACGCCTCAAACCAGTAAGAGTAACGGTCTCCGTTGGCCTTGAGAAATCTACCTTACTGACCCCTTGAGCGCCTGGTCCGGTATCCGGTACATCACCCGAGCAGTTATTGCAAACGATCAAAGTGAATGTAATCACAGCCGATATGGCAATAAACCTTAAAAACCAGAATTGCTTTTTGATAAAATACCCCCTGTAAACGACATGAGATCTTCACAAATCCGCTGTGAGATTTCTAAAGAAAATAGTGCACTGCATATGGTGGGTATTATATCGCCAACAGATGATATGATTCAAGAAATATTGTGTGGGAAGGAAAGCTGTTTCTCCTTTAAACTATACGCTTATATAGTTTAAAGGTATCCGTCAATTTAAGCGGTGAAAATGTTCCAAGGCAGGAGCTTTTCCCAGTCTTTAGGGGTTGAAGCAAACGGAGCCCTTTCAAAGACAGCCATCAGATATTTGAACGGGACAAGGCCGTTTTGC
>Ga0268262_10002275_pt1 | contig 22495 bp, 21 predicted proteins | sample TergutNc150P3_FD_190354 | JGI IMG/M metagenome (GOLD analysis project Ga0268262, IMG submission 190354) | Nasutitermes corniger P3 segment gut microbial community from laboratory colony in Florida, USA - Nc150 P3 (SPAdes) (version 2) | ecosystem: Host-associated > Arthropoda: Insects >...
CCCCGCCTTAAAAGCATGATCTCGCTTGAGCCGCCGCCAATTTCAAGGATCATGGAATTTGCCCGCCAAAAAAGCGGCCAATCGTTTTTGAGGGCAAAGCGCACCGCCAGGTACATCAGGCGGTTTTCCTCAGTACCGTCTACTATGGCGAGCGTAAGGCCGGTTTCCTGCTTAACCCTGTCCACAAAGATATCGCGGTTTCGTGCAACCCTCAGGGCGCTTGTGGCTATTGCATGAATTTCCGAATCTTCGATCTGCCAACTCCGAAGAAATTCCCTGAAATTTTTCAGCATCGTGATACATTCCAGAAAGGACTCCCGTGAAACCAGCCCCGTTGTAAACACATCCCTGCCCAAAGCGACCGGCTTACTCGCCCTGTCCACAGCCTGCCAGCGGCCATCGGGGAAAATTTCAGCTACCAATAACCTGATCCCTGTGGAGCCGATTTCCAGCACCGCGACCAGACGGTTTTTTGTTTCCATTTTATTTATAACTTGTCAATCAGCATTGAACACTTGCCCGACGGAATGGGCAGGGTTTTTTTCTTTTTCCCTAATATATTAATGGTAAAATAATACAGCTTTTCGCTTTCCATGTGAATTTCCCATCCCCGTCCGCTTTTGTTGGAGAGGATTGTGATCATGTTTTTCTTTAGCGAAAGATTTTCTATCCCCATTATTTCCAGATTCGGGATTATCCAATCAACAGTCTTCCGCGGCAGGGATATAAGAAGCCCGATAATATTTTCTATGGTAAGGCATATGGTAGAAAGGGCGGCATAGGTAAGATACTGCTTCCTAGGAAAATCCCCCCGCCCCGGCCATTGGGCGGGCCCTTCTCTCATGGGAAGGTAGGCTTCCCAAAGTTTGTCTTTGGGATAGTTTCCGTCGGGGTCGGGGCTCATTGAGTCCAGCACAAAGTAAAGGTGCCTTATGGCGCTGTCCCTTGAAAGATCCCAGCGCTGGTACCTTTCAAGGCCCTTTATCACCATAAAAGTAAGATGGGGGAAGACAGAACCACTGTAGCCATTGCCATTTTCATTAAATGTCTCTTCGCTTATTGCCACACATGGAAAGGGATGAGGAGCGCCGAAATATTTGGGATCCGAAAGCCTGTTTATGATCCGCGCTGCTTTGTCATCGTTGGGAATTTCCGCAAGCAAAGGCCAATAACCTGCCAATGTTTTTACCGGAAGGCGTTTTTCGTGCCTGTCAATATCGTAGTAAAAACCATCCTCATTGTCCCACATAAGGGAATTAATCCGTGTTTTTAAAGCGAAGTACTGTTTTTTGTACTGGAAACTGGATTCCTTTTCGTTAAGGATATCGGTCATTGCCGAAAGATAAAGTACGTTTATCGCCATGATGGTGTTAAAGTCCAAAGGATAAGCCGCTTCTTTTCTGGGCTCGCAGGGCATACCTGTAGCGCTCAGCGGCACGCGATAAAGGCCATTGGACTGCTTAAAGACCGAATCAATCCATTCGTTGTACTTATGCAAAATGGGAATAACATCCTTTACCCGTTTTTTGTTTCCGGATTTGTGGTAGAGGTTGAATTCCGCCCAGGCAAACAACGGAAGACCGAGGCTTTCGGGGTTGTCGTCTTCAACAACGGGAAGGCCGGTCTCGATATTATAAGCGGAGCGGATAGCCCCATTGGGCTCCTGGCGCTGGTAAAAGAAATCGAGAGTGGGGCTGGCCTGGTAAATCCGGTTTGAATAAACCAAAAAAAAGGAAGAAAAAATGGCGTCCGCCTGCTGAATTACGGGACTTCCCGGATACGAAAAGAATTTCCCTTCAATAACGCTTTTTTCACTGCCTGTATTCCAAAAATCCTGTATCCATGCCCAGGTTTTATCGTAAATTTCGACAAAATCCTGATCATAAAAGTGAATTTTGGGGAAATCGCGTCTGTTCACAAATGCTCCTTGGAGTTTGCAAGGGACAGAATGCTCAAAAACTTTGTTTTCTCACATTTTTTTACCAAAAAGAGTAAAACTCGACAAACTCATTGCGTATTCTTTCCAATTTACTCCAGTTATGGTAAAAAGTCAAATTTTAGCTTTAAAAAACTCAAATTTGGAAATTGATACAAGAAGCATTCCAGCTTTATATGACCCAAATGTGCTAAAATTGACTCATAGACTTGTAAATCCCAGACAAAGGGTGGGTGATGAAGTGGCAAAAAAGCTGGAGGAACCTGTCACTGTGCGTGACCATAGCGCTATCGTGGCGGAGTTAAACCCAAAGCACGAACCAGTTCAACATTTATGCCTGTCTTAAAATTACTCCGCCCTTCTGGTTTTTTAAATATGCCACATTGACCAAAATAATCCCACATTATCCACGGGATGTTGCGTATCTCTAACGCTTCCCTGACAAATTGATAGTACCTTATCCTGTCCTCAGGCGGACAAGTCCACATCATTACGCCAAATTCACCGCAGAAAAGAGGCACATTCCTCTGTTTTGCAAATTTAGATATTTGATCGAGCGTTTTTGTGAGCGCCGCTATAGTCCCTTCTACGGGATAATTTATTAATGCGTCCTCAATCCAAGTCCCTTTAGCCCATTGGGGGATTTGAGGCATTCGTTTTTCATCATAGGGAAACGGAATCCCTCCAAATTGTGCATCCGGCCACATTCTATCGCCTTGGAAGGTGAATACATGCGGATCATAAAAGTGGAAGGTATACAAAAGTTTATTGTCGGAATATTTCGGCAGGTAAGATAAACCGGTAGCGGGATTGTCTCCGGTATGAATACCGCTGACAACTATCCAATGGTTTTTATCGATATTACGGATGGCGTCTACTACGTCTCCCTGCATCTTCCCCCAGGCATTAAAAGAAAATACTACGGTCAGGTTCGTTCCGGATTTCATATATTACATACTCGCTACGGTTTTTATAATGTTCAGCCATCTGCGTCAAGACAGGAATAAGAAAATTCCGGTAATCTTTACTGACTTCAGGCTCAATTATCCAATGAGGATGATTATCAAGAATGATATAAATCTGATATTTTTCAGCCCAATCCACTGCCTTGTCAAGATATTCGAGAAACAGTGGATCAATTACATAATCCGGCGCGCTTGAAGTAAATAAATTAAAACTAATCGGCAGGCGTATAACATCAACGCCCAGCTTCTTTACATTAGCAAAATCCTGCTCAACATATCTATTAACTTCCCTCTCATCAGCGCTTACGAATTCTCCAAACCATTTTGTAAAAGATACTCCCCTAGTAAAAGAAACCGGACTCTGAATCGGACTTGGCTGCGGCAAATTAGCCCCACTGTCCTGTTGGTCATCGGCTGGACCGCATGCAACAAGTATGGGGATGATAAAAATCAACAATGCTGCTATCTTCATAAAACACTCCTTCAAAGTCTTTAACCAGAGCTTCTACGTATTTGTAGAAGATCATAGGCCACAAAACCAATAGAGTATATTATATACTCTATAGAGCGTTGTGTCAACCTCTATAGGCACATATTTTTTCTCTATGGAAGAGGCAAATGAGCAGTTACAGTATGTTATTGATAGAATAAAGGATATACGGATACAAAAATCCATGTCTCAGCTTGAATTAGCGTTCAAGGCAAATATGTCCCAGAGCTTTCTGGCAAATGTTGAAAAGGGGAAAAAACAGCCTTCTGTACTGACATTGCTTCGGATCGCAAATGCGCTTAATGTAAACCCAAAAATTTTTTTTCCTGAGAATAAAAATACGTCAAAAGAAGATATTAAGGATAATATCATAAGTCTTCTACGATCTTTATAAATTCTAAGTTTTTGCGCTTCCAAAATATCAAACTTTAAGGGCAAGTTCTAAATCAATTCACCACAGATTGCCTTCCGCATCAAACGGCCAGCCTTCGGGGCCGCTTAAAAGCTCAAGCCTGTCGTTTGCCTCCGCTTCTTCCCTCATGCCTTCCGAAATCCAAATGGTCTCGGTATGGAGGCTGTCGGGTATGCGGATGATACGCGGCTTGTCAGCATCAATGCCAAGGCAGGTTCTTAAGGCCAACTGAATCGCCTCCCGGTCGTTGTCCATGACGCAGGGTATCTTGACCTGATCCAGGCCGCGGGACGTAACAGCGTTGACATATGTGGCATCAAAATCAACCTTGTCGAACAGCCGCTTTGTCGTACAATGGGCCGCCCCAATACCAAACGCTGTGCCATGGCTTGCCGGAGTGAGATCCAGCACAACAGTTCTTAGTACTTTGATACAGCTTTCCGTAACAAAAGGAGTGCAGTAGCCGGTGCCCGTTACGTTGGGATCCATGCCGGTACCGGAAATATCCTTGCCGATACGATCCACTACAAGAACATCGGCTTTTTTGAAAAATAAAATGGGCAGATGCGTCCGGGCCTCGTTAAGAAGCCCAGGCTCCTCACTTTCGATTTCATCAGGCTTAAGGGCTATGAATTTGCAGGTTTCACAGTAGGCGTTTTCCATTATCCCAAACCCGAGTATTACCGGGGCATGTTTGATAATAGCCCTGCCAAAGAGATGAACCCTGTGTGCCATGTAGCCAAATCCAAGCCGGTGGCAAATGTCCGCGCCCTCGCGTTTGCCAAGGCCGATGGCCATCATCTTCATAAGGCCGCTTTCATATGTGCCATGGAAATCCGTGTGGGGCTTGATGCGTCCCGCGACAATGATACCATCCGCGCTAGCGGCGTTCCTGTCGATTCGCACATCCTGGCCTTCGTCGTTTTTACCGATGATCGCTGTTTCCATTGAAGAAACGATGGGACAGCCAACAAATTCCTCTGTTACCCCATAACCTTCAATGAGGGTTTTTTGCCCTTCTCCTGTGGCCCCGCCATGGCTTCCCATTGCGGGAACCACGAAGGGCTGGGCTCCTCTGGACTTCACAAAATCCGCAATGGCTTTGGTGATACTTGCTACGTTCGCAACTCCCCGGCTGCCACAGGTAATGGCAATCCTTTTACCGGGTTTTATGTAATCCCCCAGTTCCGGACGCGCCATCTGCGCGAAAACCGCCTCGGGTATTTTCGCGATTTCTATCCGATCCCTGTCAAAAAGCTGCTTCACCCTGAGCATTTTAGGAAGTTTGACTTCGGCGCAAAGTTGTTTGATAACATTATTGTTCATACTGAATCTGTCAGGGTAATATTACCGGACAATAGATGAGCGATCAACAAGGCAGTTTAACAATTCAGGGAGATTTTCACAGGAGGTTATATTATGGAATACGTTGAATTCGGTAAAACAGGAGTAACTGTCAGCAGGCTGGGATTCGGCGGCGCTGTAGCGGGACTGAAAAACTACCTTTATTCTTACGATCCCGATACAGATGAGGCAAAACAATCTGTTCATGAGGCTCTGGAAACAGCGTTGGAATTGGGTATTACTTACTTTGACACAGCTCCCGGGTATGGAGGTGGCAGATCGGAAACCATGTTCGGTGAAGTTCTGGGCGGAGTAGACCCGAAAAAGATCTTTCTTGCTACTAAATGCCAACCCGCGAATTACGATGAGGTACGCAAATCAGTGGAAGAAAGCCTGAAACGGCTCAAACGGGAATATTTGGATTTGCTACAGATCCACGGAAACAGCTATTCAGACGAGCAGGTAAGGGAACTTTTGGCTCCTCACGGAATGGTGGAATCCATGGAACAGATGAAAAAAGAGGGGCTAATAAAGTTCATAGGTTTTACCAGCGAAGACAACAACCGGGGGCTTTATGATTTAATGAATTCAGGCCGCTTTGATGCGGTACAAATGTGCTACAATTTTCTCTTTCAGCATGGTTATGAACCAAGCCGTCCCTTCGGCAGCCTCTTTACGGCGGAAGAAAACAAACTTGGCATTGTTACCATGCGTGCGCCCACTTCCGGTACTTTCCAGCGCTGGATGAAAATGATTCGGCCTGTCGATAAATTTGACTATGGCCCGGCTCTTGTTCAATTTGTTCTTTCCAATCCATACGTGGATGTAGTCTTAACAGGTATGCGGACATCCGCCCGTGTACGGCAGAACGTTGCGATTGTGGAAGACAAAGCCGGACGGATAAATCTGGAAGAAGTTCACGGACGCTATGTATAAAAACCGGGCGCTCTCCCTTAACGCTCCGAAGCAAAATCCTTATTATGGAGATGATTATGAAAGAGGTCGGTAAAAAAAAGGCTCTGAGACTGTCCCTGATCGGGTGCGGGACTTTCCCCTATAATACCTTGTATCCCATGCTGCGGAATTTACCTGTGGAACTTGCCGGTATCTGCGACCTGGATTCCGCGAAAACAGAAAGGTTCAGCCGCTTTTACCGTGCGGGAAACCGTTATACCGATTACAGGGAAATGATAAAGGCCGAGAAGCCGGATGCGGTTCTTTGCGTAACCAATCTGGATGTTCACTACAAAGCGGCAAAATACTGCCTAAAAAACGGAATCAACATACTCACCGAAAAAGCCCCGTGCCAAAACGCCGCACAGGCGGAAGAACTGGCGGATCTGCAGAAAAAAAGCGGTAAATTTCACGGGGTGCTCTTCAACCGCCGCTGGGGTACCGGGTACGTACTTGCGAAGCAAGTGGTAAACAGCAAGGAATTCGGCAAGATTTCCATGATCTATTCAAAGTTTAACACCAGCGCATATAAGGATATTGATTTCTTTGTGTATAACCACATTATCCATCTCATTGATCTCACGGTGTTTCTTGCAGGTGAACTCTCCAGGCCGATGGTGCAGTCCCTGATTTTTGGTCCTAAAAGCGGCGCCCTTGGAATTCACTTTACCGCGCTCAAGAGTGGCGCCCTCTGTACGATTCAATCAGCAACTGACGAGGACGAAGCCTATCCTATGGAGAGGCTGGATATTGCCGGAACAGGTGGAAACCTGACCCTGGACAACTGGAGGGATTTCCACTGGGATCGCAGCGGTCCGGCCCGGGATATTGATTTTAAGCTGCCACTGGAAAAACAAGGCGACTGCCTTTCATGGCATCCCGCAGGCGGCTACGGTATTGGCCGCGGCATTTTCAGCTATATGGGTTTTGAGTCGGCCCTGGATGAATTTGTAAAAACCGCTTCGGGGGAAGGGAATTTTTCCTGCACAATAGAAGATTGCATTCCCACGATGAAGTTCACAGATGAAGTAAGAAAGCAGGTGAAAAAACTCACTGCCGCTAAAGAAGAAAAGTGATGAATATTTTCCCTCCAATAAAAACCCAGGATGTAACCTGGGACGCTTTGGTCTTCGGGCATCTTTTTTGGAACCGTTATTTCGGTGAAACCAAAGAAAATCCTCCCCGGAGTATTCCTTCTACCTGCAGCTCTGTACTGATCCGGGGAAAGGACAGGGATGGAAAGCTTTACAGCTTGATTGTTGATCCCACCACCCGAAGAACTCCGGAAGAATACCACTTCGATCTAAACCGCCGTACCGGGCTGCGGCCGGAGGCGATTACTCACTGCTTTGTGACCCACCACCATTTTGATCATTGGCATGGGCTGCGGTATTTTCCAAACGCTCAATGGCTTACCGGGCCGGGTAACAAAGCCTTGATAGCGGAAGCTGTAAAACAGGCTGTGAACGAAAACAGGGATCCCGGAGACGGCCAGCCTCCGGGGATTGACGCGGACAGAGTTACCGAGGTTTGCGGGGAATTTTTCCCCGGGGTTTGGGCTCTCCCTCTTTCGGGCCATACCAAAGAACTCCACGGTGTTGCTTTTATCTCAGGCGGGAAAAAAATCCTGGTTGCATCTGACGCGGCGATGACGGCGAATCATTTTCGGGACAGGGCAACAGAATTCCAGCCTGACGCTTCCATGCGGGAACTGGCCGCTGTCACGATTCAGAATATCGTTGAAAGTTTTGATATTGTGGTTCCAGGGCACGATAATTTAATAGTTATTTGAGCCATTTCTTAAGTTTTTTTTGCCGATAATAGTCTTGAGGTCATTTTTTGTGTTGCCAAATGAATCAATACGCCGCAGTGAGTCCAATTACCGACTTTATTCTGTGCTATGCTCTCTTGCAATGGGAATATTGGGGGTTTTCCTCTGTTTCTCGATAATCGCGGCCTTTTTTGAATTTGGCGGCGTTTTTTCGCTGCCAGGTTCTTTATTTATCCACTCTTATGGTTTTTTGGCCTTTTTAATTCCGGCCTGGCTTTTTTACGCCGCCTACCTTTTGGCGGATCCTTATTATAGACCGGACCAAATATATCTTCTTTGCAGCCTTGTTCTTCCGTTTTTTACCCTGTCCCTGGGCGTTTTTTGGATACGCGAATTTGACACCTACAGCATGAAATCAACATTCCTTGCAAACGTCGGAAAATTGGGAATTGGCTTGTCCGCCTTTAGCATTGCCGTACTTGAAATCTGCGTTATTGCTCTTCTTCGCTTTATACTGTTTACAAGAAAAAAGAAAAAACCGGCAGAACTGATCATAAATCGCAACTTGAATCGGAAACCCGACAATTCGATGTATTATAAAAATCCTACTAAATTTCCCCCTGCTTCCGGCGTTTTTATGACTAAGGCCGCTGAGCCGAAAGTAGCGGAACAGGAGGCCATAGAACCAGAGGTCATAGAACCGGAGGTAGCTGAGCCTGAACCATTGCCGATTGAACCATTGGAAGCGGAGCCAACAATTCTGGAGTCGCTGCCGCCCGATGAAATGGAAGCTGACGAGGATGTAGAAAAAGCCCTTGCCGAGGCGGAGGCTCACGCTTCGGCACAGGCTGCCGCTTTCGCCGAAGAAGCGGCGCGGCAGGGAGCCAAAAAACCAGGTATAGCGACAATAAAAAAGAAAAGCCTGCCCTACTACGTTCCGGTTGAAGGAATACTAAAGCAATACCCCGATGGAGAATACTGGATCATTGATGAAGAAACCCGCAGCGCGGCAGTTACCCTAAAAGAAACGTTTAAGGAATTTAACATACAGGTTGAAGTTACAGGTATTCGCAAAGGGCCTGTTATTACGATGTTCGAGATTCTTCCAGCGCCGGGCATAAGGCTGGCCAGGATAGAAAGCCTTGCGGACAATATCGCCTTGCGCCTAGCCGCGCAATCCGTGCGTATAGTCGCGCCCATCCCGGGCAAGCACGCCGTGGGAATAGAGGTTCCGAACACCAAACGAAGCATTGTTTCTTTCAGGGAGATTATCGAAGGGGATTTAAACCGGGGCAAGAAAAAGGCTGAGGTTCCCATTGTGCTTGGAAAGGATATTACGGGGGATGCCGTCACGGCTGATCTTGTACAGATGCCGCATTTATTGATAGCAGGAGCCACAGGCTCGGGAAAATCCGTGTGCGTAAATTCCATGATCCTGACGCTCTTGTATCAAAAGCCCCCGGCGGAATGCCGTCTGATCCTGATTGATCCCAAGATCGTGGAATTAAAACTTTACAACGACATTCCTCATCTTCTAACGCCTGTTATTACAGAGCCTAAAAAAGCTTTCCAGGCCCTGCAGTACTGCATTTATGAAATGGAACGCCGCTATAGCTGTCTGGACTCAATTGGGGTCAGGGACATTAGGAGCTATAACAGGCGCATTGTGGAAAGGGAAATTGCGGCGGAATACATGCCCTATATCGTGGTGGTAATTGACGAGTTCGCGGATCTGATGGCAACCACAGGCAAAGAGCTGGAAAGCACCGTAGCAAGGCTCGCGGCAATGAGCCGGGCGGTGGGCATACACCTGGTACTGGCCACCCAGCGTCCTTCCATTGATGTAATCACAGGGCTTATAAAGGCAAATATACCCAGCCGCATCGCCTTTATGGTAGCCAGCAAAATGGACAGTAGGATCATCATCGACATGGTAGGAGCGGAAAAACTTTTGGGAAAGGGCGATATGCTTTACGCCGGCGCGATAGATCCGTTTCCGGTACGCATGCAGGGGGCCTTTGTCTCGGAAGAAGAAGTCGAGAGGGTGGTCGATTACGTCAAGAGCCTTGGCGAACCGGATTATATCGACGATGAAATATTTTACGATGAGGAAGAAGAAAACGCCGATCCGTCCCTTTTCTCCGAAGGCGACGATCCGCTTTACGAAAAAGCTTTGGAAATTGTCATGCAACAGGGAAGGGCCAGCGCAAGTTATATTCAGCGGCGGCTGAAGATCGGTTATAACAGGGCAGCGCGCCTGGTCGAAGTAATGGAACGCTTTGGGGTTGTAGGGCCGGCACAGGGGTCTAAACCAAGAGAATTACTGCGCGCGCCCTGAAGGGCGGCACAGCGATAAACTAAATTCCCGGTTCAAACACCTTCACCTGATTACGGCCGGAATTCTTGGCGACATAAAGGGCTTCGTCGGATTTTTTTATTGAAGATTCCAGATTATCCGTCCGCAGGAATTTCGCAAGCCCTATACTGCAGGTTATCTTTATTTCAATGCCTTCATAGTTGATTATTGTTGATTCTATATTTTCCCGAATTCTTTCCACCAGATTAAAAGCTTCAAGGGCGTCCAGGTCTAAAATCAAAAAGGCAAATTCCTCGCCTCCGTAACGGCATAAAAGATCATAGGCCCTGATTGTCTGCCGAATAACTCCCGCTGTAGTCTTTAATACCATATCCCCGGCGGCATGCCCATAGGTATCATTTACTTTTTTAAAAAAATCCAAATCCAGCATGGCGGTATAAATTGTTTGATTGAGCCTCTGCGCCCTTTCAACATCCGCGTTTGCAAGTTCAGAAAAATGCTTTCGGTTATAAAGGCCTGTAAGGCCGTCAATATAGGCCGCATTTTCCAATTCTTTCATTAATTTTACACTGTCAGTAATCTCTGCCAAAAGAATAATCCTGGCCACCTGGGCTTTGTCTTTTGCATACACCGGACCGATACTCGCCCTGAAATATCTGGCATTTTCGCCACCCATAGAAAATTCCACCGTATCTTTTCCCAAATCCTTCAACTCGTCCGGCCAGCCAAGGGTGGAAAAAATGTGTTCCCCCTTCATAAGTAAAAATATCCCAGGCAGGATTTCCGTCGCGGCAGGATTGGACAACAAGAAATTATTTTTTATGTCAACCAGGATAAACCCTTCTTTGATATACTCCATGGCTGTTTCAGTAGCCATGGAAATAACCTCAAAAACATTAGGTTGCATAACCTCGCGATAGAGGAAAAAATTCATAATTGCCATCGAGAGAGGGGTAAAATAAAACTGGTACCTGAATACTCCCATTATGGTGCTTATATAAAAAACAGCATCAGTCACTGATGGAATAACCAAACATACAAGTATGGTGGAGAGCTGTTTCCTGTATCCGCCTTTCCATTTTTTTATCTGAAAACCAAGCAACGCCACGGCCATGATCATGCAGACAGTCGTATATGCACGGGTTATGGGATAAACAGGGCCCGGCGTAAAAATAAAGCTATTTATAAACTCCGTTTCAAAACTGTAATTAAGGAATAACAAATTATGGAATTTAGTAGTCCAGACAAGAAGGGTTATAGACAATGAAATAACTATCATAAGGGCCTTCACAAAAACCGCATGTAACTTGACATTGCAAAAATCAGCTACAAAAAAGAAGGCGAAAGTTCCTACAAATGACGCACCCATATACAGAACTTTTATGGCCCCATAGGCCTCTTCGGCATTGGTACTTGTAAGTTCCATAAGATACCCAAAGAGATAAACAATAACCATGCCCTGCATAAGCAGAAAATAATTCTTTTTATAGCTCGGGCTTCTAAAGAGAGTAATAACCCCCGCATAAAGAGACATTGCCAGAGCTGTACAGACAATTGCAACTAAAAGGATATTCATCATGGAACCTATGATACCAAGATTAGATCATAGCACATTATTCCTTCTTGTGTAACATATTAAACAGGAATACACTTGTTTTCAAAGGATTATTTATGGCAAACGGAAAATTAACGGTCAAACAAAAACTTGGGTTTGGAATTTTCGATCTTGGCGGAAATATGCTCTTTACGCTCATGTCCTTCTGGGCGCTGAAATACCTTACAGACACAGTGGGCATTGCCGCGATTTGGGCCGGATCGGCGGTAATGATTGGCAAGGCCTGGGACGCCGTGACTGACCCGATGATGGGTTTTATTTCCGACAGGACCTTGTCCCGCTGGGGCCGCCGCCGCGTGTACCTTCTTTTCGGGTGTGTCCCCATGTGCCTTACTATGCTCTTCTTTTTTACCGCCCCGGCCTACCTTCCGCAGTATTTGCATATCGGCTGGGCGATTCTTGCCCTGATGCTGCTCAATACCGCTTCAACTATAATAAATGTACCTTACTCTTCCCTGACGCCGGAACTCACCAGCGATTACCATGAACAGTCTTCGTTGAACGGTTACCGGTTTGGCTGTGCGGTATTCGGCACAATTGCCGGCGCGGGCGCGGTTCAGCCTCTGGTACAGATTTTTGCCAGGCCTGGCGCGCCAGACCCGCTTCTGGATCAGCGTGGTTTTTCCATGATGGGTTTAATCCTGGGGGCGATAATGATGATTGTAACCTTCCTCACTTTCCTGGGAACCAAAGAAAAGCAATACCGCAAGGAGGATCTGCCCACTGAGGGTTTCTTCGCTACATTTAAGGTGGTGTTTAAAAACAAGCCCTATGTGCTGCTCCTTTTAACCTATGCCCTCCACATGACAGGAATTTCCTTCCTTACGACAATTCTGGCCTATTACACCGAAAATATCTTAAACCGGCCGGATATTACCACGATTGTCCTTGTCCTTCTTTTGGTTACCGCCATGCTTTTTATTCCCGTTTCGGTTTTGGTCTCAAAAAAAATCGGCAAAAAGACTACCTACCAGATCTGCTTTGTGATATTAGCCAGCGCCTGCGGAACCATTTTTTTCCTGGGACACAGGATGCCTGTTGAGTTTTTCTATTTCGTGATGGTATATGCGGGAATCGGGGTTGGCTTTAGCTATGTGGCGCCCTTCGCCATGGTTCCTGACGTGATTGAATACGAGGCGGCCAAAACTGGCAAACGGAACGAAGGGGCTTACTACGGAATGTGGACTTTCATCTCAAAACTGGGTACCGCCCTGGCTCTTTTTGTATCAGGCCAAATTCTGGAACTGGGCGGCTACATTTCCCAGGCCGGCGGAAGAACAGTGGTTCAGCCGTCTTCGGTATTCGGCGCCATTAGGACAATCATAGGCCCCCTCCCTGCGGTGGTTCTTATCGCGGCAATACTGGTTATACAGTTCTATCCTTTGGATAAAAAGGAATACAGGGAACGGTCTAAATAGGGAATTAAAACGGGTCTGTCCCCAAAATAGCTCTGTCCCTTGAAAAACCGGGCCTCCAGCTAGGTCTGTCCCTCTGGAAAGTCACTCCTTGGTTAGCCTGTAGCCTGTTTTATAGTCCACAAGGCTTTCTAAAGGCTCACCCATGATAAAACGCCTGGCGTTTTCAAGGTTGATCTTCATGATGTACTCGCCGGTTTCTTTCATGGAGCGGGCCCCTGCCACATGCGGGGTGATTACGGCGTTTTCCAGTTTCCAGAGGCGGTGATCCGCCGGCAAGGGCTCAGGATCGGTTACATCAAGGCCGACTCCCCCCAAGTCGCCAGATTCAAGGGCATCGCAAAGGGCATCCGTATCGATACACGAACCCCGCCCGGCGTTTATTATCACAGCGTCCTTTTTTGTTTTCGTCAGCTGACTACGGTTTATGAGGCCAGCTGTCTCTTGGGTGGCAGGCAGGGCCATAGCGATCACGTCGGCGCGCGGCAAGGCTTCTTCCATTTGTGATAGAAGTAAAAGCTCGTCCACATAATCAGGTTTAGCATGGGCAGTACGGCGAATGCCAATCACATATGCGCCAAGAGCTTTCATACACTTGGCATAGGCAGAGCCTATGTCCCCAAGACCGATAACAAGAACAACCGCGTTACGGATACTTTTGACTTGTCCACGCCCTTTCCAGCGACCAGCGGCCTGTTCGTCCCGGTAAAGATGCAGTTTCTTCAAGAGTTCGAAGGTTAGAGCCAGCATATGTTCCGAAACGGCGTGTCCATAGGCTCCTGTCGCACATGAGAGGATTACACTATCAGCCAGTTCTCCGTTTACATAGCCATTTGCTCCTGCGCTTTGAAGCTGAAGCCATCTAAGGCGGGGACAGAGCGCTAAAAAATCGGCTTTTGGATTGCCAAAAATGGCAATCGTATTCTTTGCGGTCTCAGCATCAACGGAAGATGTGTCCCCGCTTTCATTAAAGACAATCCTAAAATCGCTTAAAATTGCCTCAAGTTCAGCACGAAAAAGCGGATCTGCCTTAAAAAGTACAAGAATACTATCCATTTGTCAGCTTTTGAAAGGGTTTAGCTTAACATCAACATCGTATGCGTCCATCCCTTCAACTTTTTTAAGCTTCCTTACCGCCAAAAAAGTCAATGGGAACACCAATACTTCAATTGAAAGTTTAAAAAGATAATTTGTCAAAACGAGGGATATAAAAAGTTCCCAGCCGAAGACGCCCGTAAGGCTTGCAAAAAACACAAAAGCCAAACTGTCCAGTAATTCTCCCACCAGACTGCTGCCGATTGCCCTCACCCAGAGAGCGCGGCCTTTCATTACAACTTTTAGACGGGAAAGAACCGCGGAATTGGAAAATTCGCCGATCAAGTAGCCTGCGAGGCTTGCAAGGGCTATACCCCCGGTACTCATCCCTCCGAGGATAGCGTCGTAAGCGGCGGTTCCGGCATAGCTTTCCCAAACTTCATCGGCGGGCAGGCGGGCGAGGACAAAAAAAAGCAGAGAACAGAGGGACAGAGCGATAAAACCTGTCCAGATAACCCGACGGGCAAAGCGGAAACCGTAAACTTCAGTAAAAACATCTCCCAAAACGTAAACAATGGGAAAAAGAAGGGTTCCGCCGTCAAAAGCCAGGGGGACAGAGGGAATTCCCCAAAAGCCAAAGAGGCTTATCCCCAAATCTACGATTTTTGCCGAGGAAGCGACATTGCTGGTAACAAGAATGGCCACAAAAAAGGCCATTAATACGTCAAAACAGCGATAGTCGGGAATGCCCGGTCTTAAAGGTCGGGCATTTGTCTCTGTTTCGTCAATAATTTTCTAAGCCCACTTTATAAAACCACTACGGTAAGGATGAACCAGAGCTTCATGTTTTGGCAAAATCCTGATGGTGTGTCCCTGAAAACCTGTATCATTACATTCGATTCTGACCTGATAGCGATAGGCGTTTCCGTCTTTCCCGATGGCCTTCATTTCCGAATGCAGGGCATTTTTGATGTCGGCAGCCTGACTTGATACGGAACCGTGGTAAAGTTCAACCTGCACTTCCTCCGGAGTAAGTGGGCCAAGCTCAATCTTGGCAGTTACAGTCAGGAAATCCCCGCGCTGCATAACCGGCTTCGAATTGGACTCGATTTTGCTAATGGTGATTCCGTCCCAAGCCTGGCGCAACTTTGTAAGGTAGGCAGCCAGCGCTTTTGATTCCTTGAAATCGTCCTTGATTATCCGGCGATAGTTTTTCAGGGCCGGAGAATAGAACTTATTGTAATAATCCATCAACATCCGGTGGCTCGACATGGACTGGCCGATTTCCCTCATGCAGGTTTTCATCATTTTAATCCATTCTCGTGGAAGACCGTCCCTTCCCCGCTGATAAAAGAGGGGGATTATTTCCCGTTCCAGGAGATCATAAAGAGCCTTGCTCTCAATTTCATCCTGTAAATTGGTGTCTTCGTATTCCTCGCCACGGCCTATTGCCCATCCCACCTCCGGGTTATAGGCTTCATCCCACCAGCCATCCAGTATTGAGCAGTTAAGAACCCCGTTGACGGCGGCTTTCATGCCGCTTGTTCCGGATGCTTCCAGGGGGCGCCTTGGGGTGTTAAGCCAAACGTCGCCGCCTGTGGTAAGGTATTTTGCCACAGTTATGTCATAGTTTTCTATGAACACGATTCGGCTGGAAACGTCATTTTTTTCCGCAAAATGGACAATTTCGCGGATCAGCTCCTTGCCGGGCATATCATGGGGATGGGCCTTCCCGGCAAAAATAAGCTGAATCGGCCTATCGTTATCTCTTACAAGCCTGAGCAGGCGCTCAGGATCCCGTAAAAGCAAGGTACCTCGCTTGTAAGTAGCAAAACGCCGGGCAAAACAAAGGGTCAATGTGTACGGGGACAGAGCGTCTTCGGCCTGCCTGACGCGGCGTTCCATAGCGCCGGTTCGTTTGTACTGTTCGCGGATTCTATCCCGCGCAAACGCCACCAGCCGCTCCCTGCGGCGTTCATGGGTACGCCAAAGCTCCTCGTCAGAAATCCGGTCCATCCGGTTCCAAATTGAAAGATCCGTGGGCGCTTCGTCAAAACGCGGGCCGAAATACCGTTCCAAAAGTTCGCTCATATTGCTGGAAACCCAAGTACGCGGATGAACGCCATTGGTCACATGCCCAATGGGGATCTCGTCTAATGGAAGGCCCGGCCAAAGGTTTTTCCACATATTGCGTGAAACCACCCCGTGAAGCCTGGCAACCCCATTGGCATAAGCCGCAAGCTTTAACGCAAGCACCGTCATGCAGAAATTTTCACGATCATCATAAGGCCGTTCCCGTCCAAGACTGATGAAATCCCTCCAGGAAATACCCAGAATCTGGGGCCAGGTATTGAAGTACTTTTCCATGAGGCTGATTTCAAACCGTTCATTTCCGGCAGGTACCGGGGTGTGGGTGGTGAAGATGTTGGTCGGCCACACGGCTTCCCTGGCCTCATCAAAACTGAAGCCCTTTTCCACCATAATTTCCCTGATTCGTTCCAGCCCCAAAAAGGCCGAATGCCCTTCGTTCATGTGGGTTGCGGCGGGGTTGATACCAAGGGCTCGCAGGGCTCTTATTCCCCCAATGCCAAGAAGTATTTCCTGCTGTATCCGGGTTTCTTTCTCCCCGCCATAAAGCGAGGAGGTGATATTCCGCAAATCCTGGGGATTCTCGGGAATATTGGTATCCAAAAGGTAGAGGGAACTGCGTCCGACCCTGACTTCCCAAATTTGGGCAATTACCGCCCTTCCCGCCATCTCGACAGAAATTTTTATTGTCTCCCCGTTTTTATTGGTCTTGAGCTCCACAGGCATATTATACCAGTCATTCTCTGGATAGCTTTCCTGCTGGAAACCGTCAGCGTTAAGGTACTGACTGAAATATCCCTCCCTGTAGAGCAACCCTACCCCTACAAGGGGCAGCCCCATATCAGATGAGGTCTTCATGTGATCCCCTGAGAGGATACCCAGACCACCTGAATAAATTGGAAGGGACACATCCATACCGTATTCCATGGAGAAGTAAGCCACCACATCCTTTCTGGAACCCTTGTACCATGTATTTGCCTTCTTGTAATTTAAAAACCGGCTGTAAACTTCTTTCAGGGCCGCCAGATAAGAATCATCCTTGGCCACTTCGGCAAGTCGTTCCTGGCTGACCATGCCAAGTGTTCTCACCGGACTTTGGTGGGACTTAAGCCAGACTTCATAATCCAGGCGGATAAAGAGTTCAACGGCATCAAAATTCCAGGAAAGCCACAGGTTCCTGGCAATTTCCTCCAAAGGCTTCAAAGAGTTAGGAAGCTTAGGTTTTACGGTATATGTAGAAATATTCATAGGTTAAGAGTATGCCCCAATAGGATGATTTGTCAATCTATTTATGTAAAATAGAGGGACAGACCCTTGAAATAACGTCTTGGAGAGGGACAGACCCCCAAAATTTGAGCAGATTCTGGGGGACAGACCTTTAAAAAACGCTCATCGAAGCCTAAAACGGCTGGATAGTTCTTTCAAATGGCTGCCTATAAACAAGGCACCATAGCAAGTTACCACCATCCCGATGGTAAGACCCACAGGCAAAAGGAAGGATAAGCCTTCAGAATTCGCGATTGCAACAAAATTCATTCCAAAAAAGGAGCTTGAAAGGGAGAGGAGCACAAAAAAGCCTATAATTACCCAGAGCCTGAAAGAAAAACCGGTTGGGGCGTCAGTTTCCCTTGCAACTTCATTTTCCGCATACAGGCGTTCCATAATTATATCTTCAAAACCGGGAGAGGGAGGCAAAAAATCCGTTTTCATAATTTCTTCAAGGTGCTGAAAATTTCTGATTTCCACGGAACAACCGGAACAAAACAAGAGATGAAACCAAATTCTTATCTGAATAAAAAATGGCATGGTACTGTCTTCTTCGTATCCATAAACAGTATCCATAACAGTACGACAATCCATTAAAAAATGCTTTTTCATTAGGCTCCTCCTGGGCTATTGCCTGAATAAACCGCAAGTTTTTCCCGCAGTATTTTCTTTGCCCGGAAAACATGGGACTTGATAGTATTAACCGGATATCCGGTAATAATTTCTATCTCTTCATAAGAGCGGTCATAGAAAAAAAAGAGATCCACGCAAACACGGTATCGTTTGGGCAACTCTATCACTGCCTCCAAAACTGCATCACGGGCTAAATTTTTAAGAAATTCTCTCTCGGGAGTATCATTATTGCTTGCAATTTCATCTTCGACCAAACTTTGGTAATCTTTCATTCTGGTAACGCTGTTAACCGCCGTATTATAGGCAATTTTATACAGCCATGTTGAAAACCGCGACCGTCCCTCAAAACGGGAAAGGTTGCTAAATACCTTTAAAAACACCTCCTGGGTAAAATCCGACGCATCTTCCGCGTTATGGAAGAAACTCATCCCCATTCCGTGAACTGCCCTCTCGTGCTTCTTTATTAATAACCGGAACAACTCTTTTTGGCCGGATATAATCTGATCGGCTATAATCCGATCCTCATCGTCTCCCTGGAAGATTACGCCCCCCGAGCTCATGAGGATCTGTCACCGCGCTTTATCCCATAGTAAGCCAATAAACCAATTCCGATTGACAAAGGAATAATCCCTCCCAGAAGGCCAAAATTCACCCCAAGGGCGATGGCTAAAAAAATTGTCAGAGCAAGGCCTACGGCGCTTAAAAGCAACCCCGCAAGAAGACTGAAAGTAAGCAGATCAAATTCGGGACGCTGAAACTGTCCGGCTTTGATAAGCAGCGTTCTGCGCTTGTGATTCCAAAGAAGATAGAAAAAGATCACCACCGAACCCATTACTATCCCCACAATTGGAATTATGGAAATAATAACCTGGGCGGCTGAAGAAGAAATTTGCCCCATAAGAATAAGGTTCCTCCTTAAAGGGTATCATAATTATCAGGTTCCTGGAATTAGCACGCTCATTACCAGGCAATAAATGTCCGTTATCATTTTGACACGGCATGTGTTGGAATGGTTGCAGTATTGCTCTGTCCCTATTTTATAGCTCCAATTGAATTTTATTCTCAAAATTCTTCAAATTTTCTGGTTTTCTAGATAGGGACAGAGCAAAAAACAAAAAAAATTCTTTGGAAGCAAAGCAAATTTAATAGTCCGTGCAGTAAGCTGTACATGAGAAAGAATAGAAGGCTCCTTGAAGGAGCGGAATACCATGTTACAGCCAGGATAAACCGGAGAGAAATGATTTTCTTAAACCGAGAGGATAGAGAATTCTTTATTGACATCCTCAAACGAGCCAAGAAAAAATTTAGTTTCTCGATCAAAAATTTTTGTGTTATGGGAAATCATGTCCATTTTTTAATAAAACCAGGGGCAGGAGTATCACTTTCGAAAATAATGCAGTGGCTCTTAGGAGTTTTTGCCCAATTGTGGAATAAAAAACATGGCCTATATGGTCATTTATGGGGGGATAGATTTTTTTCTCGAATAATTCTTGGAATTTTGGATTTTTTACGGGTGTTTTCATATATTGACCAAAATCCTGTCACTGCGGGTTTAGCAGATCGTCCAGAGCAATGGGAGTACGGTGGGGCATGGCATCAAAAAAATAGGATTAATGAGATCATCGAATTGATTAATTCTGCGACCCCTGAATAGTTTTCTGAATACTATTTTACCCAATAATCATAAAATCACCAAAATATATTGTCTCAATTTGCCCAAGCCGCAGGATAGAATTGAAACGAAGCAATAATTCCGATTTTATGCCGTCTTCATCCAACCCCCGAAGCTCAGACACTGAAAAAGGACTAAAATAGTCAATAATTATTTGCCGAAAATCCTTTATACGGAGCGCCAATTCTTCAGAAAAAGCCACGTCATCCGGATAGAAAATAAATGAAACAAAAAGAATCACCATTCCCGGCTGGGCATCGGCGGTTGGAACTCTGATCGTACCAATACCTGTAAAGGTCTGTCCCTTTCCAGCTTTCTGAAAAACAGCCGACTGCACCTGGTTTGAAGAGTTCTTATGAAAAAACACGCCGTATATTGTGCCGCCAATAAAACCAAGCCCCAATAAAATTAATAATCCAATTAAGCCCCAATATACAAATAATAAAATTCGAGAACGTCTGTCCATTGGTAAATTCATATATTTCCTTACTATAACAGCTTCTTTCTATGACAGCTCCTTTTCATTGTCAAGTAATTCTGATAATAATAGGGACAGACCGAAGATGGGAGGCATTTTATGGTTATTCATCGTAATGAAATGATATCAGAAGACAAGGAAAAACTGCGGGATGGCGAGGGCAACACACATCTTACATATCTTCTTGATGGTAGCACGCAAAAAAACGCCCGAATGTTCGCGGAAATCACCTTGGAATCAGGATGTTCAATCGGGTATCACCGGCATGATTTGGAAACCGAGTATTATTTTATACTTTCCGGAACCGGGATCGTAAATGATGATGGCAAAGAGGTTAATGTTAAGCCTGGCGATTCAATTATTACAGGGAATGGGGCATCCCACAGCATTAAGAATACTGGGTCTGTCCCTTTGGTGTTTCACGCAATCATCGTAACCTACTAAACAATGATTGACATACGAAGCGATACCGTAACAAAGCCTACTGACGCAATGCGTAAGGCTATGGCTGAAGCAGAAGTGGGGGACGATGTCTACGGGGACGATCCAACAGTAAGCAAATTAGAAAGCCTTGGCGCAAAAATGCTGGGCAAGGAAGCGGCTTTATTTGTGCCATCCGGCACGTTTGGTAACCAGTTGGCTCTTTTCACCTGGTGCAACAGGGGGACAGAGGTAATTCTTGGCGAAGAATGTCACATAATCCAACACGAAGCCGGAGCTGCTTCAATAATCGCAGGGGTACAGACTCGTCCAATTTCGGCCCCAAACGGTATTCTCACTGCCGGGGCCATTCGCGAGCGTTTGCGAAAACAAGACCTTCACATGCCGTCAACTTCACTTATTTGCGTTGAAAATGCCCATTCCCTGGGAAGGTCTGTCCCCTTAGCCGCCATGGGCGAGACCAGAAAAATTGCAGACGAATGGAAACTGCCGATTCATCTTGACGGAGCCAGAATCTTTAATGCCGCAGCGGCGCTGGACTGCAGTGCGAGGGACATAGCATCAATGGCCGATTCGGTCATGTTTTGCCTTTCCAAGGGACTATGCGCACCCGTGGGCTCTCTTCTTGCAGGGAAGAAGGAATTTATTGAAAAAGCACGATACAAAAGAAAAATAATGGGCGGAGGTATGCGTCAGGCAGGCATCCTGGCCGCTGCCGGTATCATTGCTCTTGAGGGACAGACCCAAAGACTAAAAGAAGACCACATCAGAGCAAAAAACATCGCTCGGGAACTTGCCAAAATCCCGGGGATTGTCATTAAACCCAAGGACACTGAGATAAACATGGTATTTTTCACCTGGCCTCAAGCGGAAGATGAAAAAATAGCCTCTAATGTAGTGAAAACCTTCAAAGAACACAAGATCATCATTAACCCTCCGGATAAGGGATTGTTCAGATTTGTTACCCATTTCTGGATAGGCGATGCCGAAGTGGAAGCAATACTGGCTGCTTCCATGGAAGCCTTCAATATGGAGGGACAGACCCATTGAGCATCTACCAAACCCGACGAGAAAAAATCTACGACTGGATGTCCCGGGAAGGGACAGACCTCCTAATGATAAGCGATTCCGAGGAACACCGAAACCCGCTGATCCGCTGGCTTTCGGGACAGCCGGGGGACGCCCTTCTTTTTCTCTCAGCGGCAAAGAGTTCCATTTTGGTTCCCTGGGATATCAACATGGCCACGCTTTATGCGAAGGTGGATGCTCTGTCCCCTTACAGGGAATTCGGACGCCAGCCTGTTAAAGCCCTAAAGGGTATTGTAGAGCGCCTAAAAATCCCCAAAGGAGCCAAAATTGAAATCCCGGGGACAACCTCACACCCTAAATTTCTGAATTTCATAAAAGAAATACCCGACTTTGACATAATTTGCCGTAACGACGGAGTCTGGACAGAACTGGAGAAAAGCCGCGCCGTAAAAGACGAGGATGAATTAAGAATTTATCGCAAACTCTCATGCATAACAAACGGCATAATTGATCTACTGGAAGATCAAATTCGCGCAGGAAAACTAAAAACCGAAGCGGGAGCGGCTCTTTTTATAGAATTCGAAGGCCGGGGACAGAGCTGCGAAGGCACGGGGTTTGAAACTCTGGCTGCCGG
>Ga0268262_10002276_pt1 | contig 22489 bp, 23 predicted proteins | sample TergutNc150P3_FD_190354 | JGI IMG/M metagenome (GOLD analysis project Ga0268262, IMG submission 190354) | Nasutitermes corniger P3 segment gut microbial community from laboratory colony in Florida, USA - Nc150 P3 (SPAdes) (version 2) | ecosystem: Host-associated > Arthropoda: Insects >...
GTCTGAACTAGAATTTTTAGAATTTTCAGTATTTACCAAAATAAGAATAAAGCCCATCTAAAAATGCTTTACCAAGTGTTTGTTAAACTTACTTTTCCAGAATGAACCTCATTTATTGGCTTTATTTTGGAATTTCTATTTTATCTCTATGGTGCAAACTGCTAAAAAAAAGGTGTATATAGAAACTACTATACCTAGCGTTATTACAGCTAGACCTAACAGGGATAAAAGAGGAAGTTGAAAATGAATGAGTATAAAGAACTAGATGACCCCATAGACGAGGTTTATCGTGTCCGTCTTGCCTTATTGGAAGAACACGGTGGAATAGAGGGATATCACGCATATTTGCGTGAAACTGGTCCTAAGTGGGAAGCTATGGGGTTTCGTTTTGCAGAAGAGAATGTAGGTCTGTAACACCCATTGCTACGCTATGGGCGGCACTACGTGCTTAGTCCTGCAGACAACGGACAGAGAACAAGCTGACCTTATCGCCGCCGTGCCTATGGACATCCTCGTCGTAGTAGCCCATATACCGGTAGTAGGCGAGGTCGCTATCGTCCTCGCTAGCAGTCCACCAGTAGCCGCTTCTGCCGACATTGTAGAAACTGCCATCGGAACTGCCGTAACCGCCAGGCAGAGCCGAAAAGCCATAAGTGTCCTCGCACGAATAAGTCTTGCCAAAACCGGAAGGACCGCAACTATTCCAGCCATCTCTCGCTTTCAAATGTTTACCCGCAGTTGATAAACCGCCAACCGCTGTCATTAACGCATTCCACTCGGCATCGCTAGGCAAATGCCAGCCAGATGGGCAAACGCCCCTAACTCCGCTCGGATTTGCAGTGGAACTAGCCGAATTAGCCATCGCCGTTGCCCAATTATATAATCTGCCATAAGTATTGCAATTTGTTTCGCTGTTGTCATAACACTTGCTACCCGTGGTATTGGTATTGTAATTAAGGTTCTCCGCCATCCAATACTGCTCGCCTATCTTTACCCATTTGTAAGTCTTGCCTCCATCACGGCTATCTATGAACGTGCCGCTTGTTCCAACAAGACCTCCGCCTGTTGCAGAACTGCTAGAAGCAGCGGAGCTACTCTGCGTTAAACTTGACGAAGAAACCGCCGAGGAACTTGAAACAACAGAGCTACTAGAAGCAACAGAGGAACTGCTTGGCGGCACACTAGAACTGCTACTCTGCGTTAAACTTGACGAAGATACCGCCGAAGAACTTGAAGCAACAGAAGAGCTACTGGAAGCAACAGACGAACTACTAGATGATGAAAGCCCCAATGAGCTTGAACTCCACCCAACAGGCGGCGGCGGCATTTCAAGGTCGGATGAGCAAGAGAAAAGCAGCGAGGTGCAAAGCGCCGCTGCGAGGGTTATTGAGCAAGGGAAGAGTTTTTTCATTGTTTGTTCTCCGTTTTGTTTGTTCTCTTTAATTCCGCAACTCAAATGCACGGCTTCTTGTAACTGGTATATTATATCCATTTTTTTTCAGATAATCTTCAACCGCTTTTACTTGGGCATCGTTGCATTTTGGTCCAAGCATTATATGGCTAACAATGGAAGCATCAAAGTATTCATAGCAACATTTTTTAATGTTGTTGCTGTCTATTTCTATTTCCGAGATTGATGGTTTGGTAATAATAATTCGCATTTCATTTTCGTGTTTCCAAGACTTTTGTTTGTATAGCAAAGAAAAAATACCTATAATATCGGGATGTTTCTCTTTATCTGACTCTGACATTTTAGATACAAAATCATTGATAAAATTGTCTTCTTCTTTTTGATCATCATCATCTTCTTCTTCTTCAAATTTTTCTTCTTGGTGATAAAGATTTACATAACATACATCTCTAGAATCAAAATTCTTTAATTTAAGCGTTTCAAGTGTTTTAGATTTGTAAAATACAATGACTATTCCATCTAATCCAGCATATTCAGTGTTCCAAAAAGCAAAAGAATCCATTAAATTACTCATACTGAATATATAACCATCTCTCAAATCATCCGTATTTTTAGGAACTTTATTGATAATTTCTGATGTTTCTTTTGCTAATCCTAATTTATCTTTTCTTTTCATTTCATAATTTTCAAGAAATTTTTTAAAGACAAAACCTTCTGCTGGGTCGTTCAAAAACCGGATGTTTGTAAAACGAAGTTTTATTTTACCTTCGTTACGTTTTCTATCCTCGTTTTCCTTTGGCAAAAATATCTTTTTCAAGGAACCCATTTTCGTGTAATGACAAACAAATTTTCTCTTAATTGGCTCTTCTCGGGATTCTGGCTTTTTATCAAGTTTAATATTCTCTTCTTGGGCTAAGGCTTTCAGTTTATACACTAATTTGTCTTTGATAGAATGAATATCATTAGGCGATGATATATACTCTTTGAAATAGCCTTCGTTTGTTCTATTGCATGCAATATAACTCAATTTGCCGTCTGACATTCTATGAACGATAAAACATAGTTCCCTTCTGCCATCAAGCCTGATTGTAAAATAATTCGGTTGCGTGTTTCTTACCCATTTCAACCTCCCGGGCTCCACATAGTCCTTTAACACATCCCGCACTGCTTTGAGGGCTTCCTGCTCTATAGCTGACAAATCTTCCATCTTCTCTTCTCCCTGGGCAAAGCCCATGTTGTTCTTCCGCTAGTTTTTTCACCCCCGCCAAATCTCCGCAGAGAAATGAGACTTGGCAAGGTTTTCGCACCACCACGGTGCAAATTCTTTTCACCAACACGCCCGCAACATACGGGAACGCCCATTGCTGCGCTATGGGCGGCACTACGTGCTTAGTCATGCAGACAACGAACACTGTGCAGGCGGCTCTTCTCGCTGTTGTAGTAGGCGGCGCCCTCGTTGTTATGAAACATACCCCAGCAGTAGGCGAGGTTGCTATTGTCCTCGGAGCTACTCCACCAAATGCCGAAGTTGCCAATACTGAGGAAATTGCCACCGGAAATGCCGTAGCCGCCGGGCAGAGCCGAAAAGCCGAAATTGTCAGTGCCTGTAACGCCGCCCCTAGTCCATAGGCTGGCGGACTTTAACTTGGTTCCTGCACCTGCACAACTGCTATTGTCTGTGCAATCTGGGTTGACGGACTTCATCAAAACATTCCACTCGGCATCGCTAGGCAAATGCCAGCCAGATGGGCAAACATTTGCCATTGCTGTTGCCCAATTATACAACTTACCGCAAGTCGTGCAGTTGGCTTCGCTGTTGCTATAGCATTTGCTACCTGTGGCGTTGTAGTTAAGGTTCTCCGCCATCCAAATCTGCTCGCCTATGGTTACATAAACATACTTTTTGCCATCTCGCTCATCGCAAAATTGCTCTTTTTCCTTTCCATAATGTTCCCTTTTTGTTCCATTTACAAAACCAGCGCACAACCCTACGCCAGTAACGACATAAGAACTACTAGAAACAACAGACGAACTGCTTGCCGCTGTGCTTGAACTACTCAACATTAAACTTGACGATGAAAGCCCCAGCGAACTTGAACTCAATTCAACTAGCGAAGAACTGCTTGGCGGCACACTAGAACTGCTACTCTGCGTTGTGCTTGACGAAGACACAGCCGAAGAGCTTGAAACAACAGACGAGCTGCTAGACAATGAACCCCCCAGTGAACTTGAACTCCACCCAACAGGCGGCGGCGGCATTTCAAGGTCGGATGAGCAAGAGAAAAGCAGCGAGGTGCAAAGCACCGCTGCGAGGGTTATTGGGCAAGGGAAAAGATTTTTCATAATTTGTTCTCCGTTTTAAAAATCCTGTAAATCAAAACACAAACGTCAATCCGCCAGCGACAGCAAAAATGCCAGCAAATGCGCCGTAAATATTCCTATATCTATTATTGTCATTTACATTGTTCAAATTCTCTTGCAAGCCGCTGTAATTTTTTCTATACCAGTCATCATACTTATCCTCATACTTAGGGTCATTTGCTGCCGGAGCTGTTCTGCTTATTTTATTGAACTCGTCTTTGTGTTCCGCAGCCTTCAAATGCTTTACCACAGCAAGCGTTCCGCAGGTCGCCGCCGCTGTGAACGCCAGAATCTTTGTCCAGCCACGCCAGCCAAACCCACCTACGATTCCTGCCACGCCATCCGCTTCTTTTGCCTTCTCGCCTTTTAAGGCGTAATCCAAATCCAAGCCCTGCACTTTCAATGCGCCGCTCAAAAGCGAATCCGCGTGGGAACGCCATTTGCCGTAGCCTTCCATAGCCCCAAACCTGCCAATTGGCTTGAACGCACCTTCCACCTTGAGCGGAACCGCCTTGCGAGACAGGGAAAGCTCCTTCATCGCCAGATTGAACGAGGAATCACCCACAACGAATGGATAGCTTATGTAGCTCACGCCAGCTATGAAACCTTCCGTGCTGCGGTTCATCGCCTTTGCGGTATCTCTGGGCACCCCTGCCCTGCCTTGGAAATGGAAAGGCGATTTAGCGTTTGCCGTGTCCTCAACAGTTATCTCAAAAACCTCCCTTTCAACATCATAAGCACCCAGCGTTATTTTTGCATTAGGCGGCGTTTCCGCTATAAGTTTCAGCTCGGTTGCCGTTATGTTGTCTTCAAGCACTTTGAGAGAGCGAACCAACTGGTTCCTGTATGCCTCGTGCTTGTATCGCAGCACTCCCACCTGCCTTATGCCCTCGTTGTGCCAGGAGGTTTTCCTGCGCTCAAAATCCTGCAAGGTCTCCTCCGGCTTCTGAGGTTCAAGGGCTGGATACGTGTTGCTGAAATCCTCTACTATAGTCTTTATCTCGCCGTCAATCTGCTTGATTCGGGCTGTGACCTTGCCCATTCTCGCACGGTAGCCTTCAATGGTGGTGTCTTTTGCCAGGGCTTTGTGGAAATCTATCTCGCCCTCTTTGCTGAAAATGCTCTTTTCTTGCAAAACAACGTTGATTTTGAGCTTCTGCGCTGGCTGGAGCGTGAGCGTGGTGTCCCAAGGCTCGTAGTTTTCCTTCTGTATCTTTATTACCGTGTATCCGGGCAGGGCTAGGTTGTATTCGGCGGGGCTTGCTCCTATTTCCTCCTTGTTCAGGTATATGGATGCCGCCCCTGGGTTCGTTTTTATTTCAACGGAGCAGTAGAGCGAAATCTGGTTGCTCTCTATCTTTTTCTTTGCCGATTCAAGCTCCGCAAGCCTGTCCGTGAACGGCTTGGAGTCGCGTATAGTTCTCTCCCCAAGCTCCTTTTCCCATTTAGCCTTGCGGGCATCGAACTCCGCCTGCTTCTCATACTCGCCCTTTGGCTCAAGCGGGGGAACCTGCGACTGGGTTCTTTTCTTGGAATTCTCTATCTCCTTACGCATAGCGGATATGCTATCCTGCACCAGAGCCAGCCTTTTGGAGTAGGTGTCAAATCCAGCCGTGTCTTTCGCAGAAAGCTCGGCAAGGTTGAGCGGTCTGTTGGTCGCAACCCCCAGCTTCTGCGGTTCCTGCTTTGGCGGCGGCGCGGCAGGCAAGCCAGTTGAATCAAAATTGACTTGGAACTTTATCGCGCCTTCCTGTGCAGAAGCAAAAGATAGTGCAAATAAAATGAGAAAGAGGGCGGCTCTGTTCATAAGAACTCCTTTTGGGTTTTTGAAAATTTTTTTTGCTTATAAAAATTGTGGGGGGGGGGGCAGATTTGCGTTTAAACACACGCTAGATGCCCTAGGAAGGCGATACGCAGCTTCGGAGTGATTTTTTGCCACTTTAAAAAAGAAGGGCTTATTCGCCACGTAAGAGGCATTTAAAAGCAAATCGAAAAAACAGTTTTTGGAGCTTGCACTGCAAGCCCTGCCAAAAATTGTTTTATTGCCAAAAGTCATATTTTGGTGTGAATATAGAAAAAATTTTTAATGTCCGTAGCGTAGGACAGCCCGAAGGGCGAACCCTGCCCACGAAGTGAAAATGGCAGGGTGAGTAAAATTGTATAGACAACAAGCTTTTCTAAATTACCCACTAAATGAACAACATTCCTCTTGCAGAAAGAATGAGGCCTCAGAATTTAGACGAATTTTTGGGGCAGCAACGCATTTTGGGGGAAACAAGTATGCTCAGAACTGCCATTTTGAGTGGCAATGTGCCGAGCATGATTTTTTGGGGGCCGCCTGGATGTGGAAAAACCAGCCTTGCAAACGTTATTAAAAATCACGGAAAAAAACGCTTTGTAGCTTTGTCCGCTGTTTCTAGCGGGATAAAAGAGGTAAAAATTATTTTGGATGAATCAATAACATATAAAGAAAACGGCAGGGAAACAATTTTATTCATAGACGAAATACACCGCTTTAACAAGGCACAACAAGATTCTCTTCTGGGTGCTGTGGAGAACGGAACCGTTACCTTAATTGGAGCTACCACCGAAAACCCCGGTTTTGAAGTAAATTCCGCTTTGCTATCACGTTGCCAGTTGATTTTATTTGGACCTCTTTCAGAAGAGGATATGCAAAATCTAATGGAAAGTGCCTTGCATACTCACCCTCGCGGATTAAAGAGAAATGATTTGAGCGTATCTGACCTAGCAGCCCAAAAGTTAATAGGGCAGGCAGATGGCGATGCTCGCTTTTTATTGAATCAGCTTGAGTGGCTTGCAAATGCAATTCAAGGTGAGGCAGAAATAACGCCTGAACTAATGGAACAAATTCAATATAAAAAACCGCTTCGCTATGATAAACACGGCGAAGAGCATTATAATTTAATCAGCGTTTTGCACAAATCCGTTAGAGGTAGCGATGTGCAGGCTGCGGTTTATTGGCTCCACAGAATGTTAGATGGAGGCGAAGACCCACGTTATATTTTGCGGCGCTTAATGCGAATGTCTATGGAAGATATTGGCCTTGCAGACCCAAACGCTCTGTTGCTTGCAACGGCGGCTCTTGAAGCCTTTGATTTTATGGGAGTGCCGGAGGGTTTAATTGCCCTTGATGAGCTAACAGTTTATCTAAGCCTTGCGCCAAAGAGCAATAGCCTTGAAATTATGGGCGCAAAGGTGAATGGCTGTATTAAAAAAACCGGAACTTTGCCTGTTCCAAGGGCGTTTAGAAATTCCGTTACAAAGGTTGGCAAAGATTTGGGCTATGGCAAGGGTTATCAATACGACCACGATTTGCCCGGTGCTTATGCGGGGCAGGAGCATTTGCCCGAAAAATTAAAAGGCTTTGAATTTTATGAACCTACGGAATATGGGAAGGAAAAGATGCTTGCGGAGAGATTGAAAGAATTGGAGAAAAGAAAAAATGATTCTAGATAAAATAGCAGACAAAACTCGCGAACGTGTTGAGAATGTGAAGAAAAAAGTTCCGTTCTCTGAAATAAAAAGGCAGGCACAAGCCCTCCCCAAAGGTGATTTTGTGTTTGAAAAGGCTATTGCCAAACCTGGATTGTCTTTTATATGCGAGGTAAAAAAGGCTTCGCCTTCAAAGGGAATAATTGCGGAAAATTTTCCTTATTTGGATATTGCCTGCGAATATGAGGCTGCCGGAGCCAGCGCGATTTCGGTGCTAACCGAACCGGATTTTTTTATGGGAAGCGATTTATACCTTACCGAAATATCAAAGGCGGTAAAATTGCCGCTGCTGCGAAAAGATTTTATCATAGATCCCTACCAAATATACGAAGCAAAAACCATTGGCGCATCTGCGGTACTGTTTATTTGTGCCTTGATTGATGCAAAAACATTGAAAGAGTATATTGACATTGCAAACGAATTGGGATTATCGGCACTGGTGGAAACTCATGATGAAAATGAGGTGAAATTTGCGCTTGAGGCTGGGGCTAGAATAATAGGCGTGAATAACCGCGACTTGAAAAATTTTGAGGTTGCTCTTGAAACAAGTGCAAGGCTACGCAAATTGGTTCCAAATAATATATTGTTTGTGGCGGAGAGCGGAATAAAAACTAGGGAAGATATTTTGGCGCTTGGCAATGTGGATGCAGTGCTTGTGGGCGAAATGCTTATGAGAAGCAAAGATAAAAAATTGGAGTTATGTAGGCTAAGAGGCATTGAATGCTCTCCATAACCCCTGAAATTCTCCAGCGTGAACTTAGCCTCGTTCAATACGAAGCAGCCCTTGCTGTTGAAGGTCCAATGCTCATTTTGGCAGGGGCTGGCTCTGGCAAAACTCGCACCATAGCATATAAAATTGCGCATTTAATTTCTTATCACAATGTGGAGGCAAGGCGAATAGCAGCCGTAACTTTCACAAATAAGGCGGCGAAAGAAATGAAAGAGAGGATTGCCAAGATTTTGGAGTATCCCCACATTCGCTTAGACTGGATGGGAACTTTTCACAGCCTTTCCGTGAAAATTTTAAGAGTGTGCCTTGAAAATTCCAATGTAACGGAGGCATTAAGATGGAAATACACAAAAAATTTTTCCATTTACGATGATGATGACCAAAAGAAATTATTGAAACTCATTGCAGTGCCAAAAGAAGGTGATTTGGCAAATGCGGCACGTATAAAAAAAATAGCAGGCACAATTTCGTATTGGAAAAACAGAGGAGTTTCCCCAGAAGAAGCACAGGCAGAAAGCATTTTTGAAGACCAGAAAATTTTAGCTAACTATTATGATGAATACCAAATTCAATTGATGAATTCAAATGCGATGGACTTTGACGACTTGCTTTTGCGCGCTGCCGATATTTTAAGAAAAGTGCCATCTGTGGCGGAGCAATTCTCTGAACATTTCAGGTACATTTTTGTTGATGAATATCAAGATACAAATGATGCACAATATATTTTGCTCAAATTGCTGCTCTCAAATAGCAACAGAAACATAACCGTTGTGGGAGACGATGACCAGAGCATATATGGCTGGCGCGGTGCAAACTTAAGCATAATAAGAAATTTCCACCGCGATTTTGCTCCTGTGAAAATAGTTAAGCTGGAGGAAAATTACCGCTCAAGCTCAAACATAGTTAAAGCTGCCGGCTCTGTTATTGCAAACAACAAACGCCCAAAAGAGATGGAAAAAAAAGTTTTTTCAAATCAGGAAAAAGGCTCGCTAATACACATAAAACAGGTTGCAGACGATTATACAGAGGCAAATAGTTTAGCGACAAAAATATTCTCGCTTGGGGTGGAAAACTATTCAAAAACGGCAGTGTTTTATCGCAACAATGCCCAAAGCCGCTTGATAGAAGCTGGCCTTAACAAACTGCGGATTCCAAATATAATAATTGGCGGCACAAGGTTTTGGGATAGAATGGAAGTGAAGGATATTTTGGCATATATGCATTTATTGGTGAACCCAAAAGATAATGGAGCACTCCTCAGAATTATAAATGTTCCTCCAAGGGGGCTTGGCAAAAAGACAATAGAAACTCTGCAACAAAATGCGGAAGAAAGCGGTACATCGCTTTGGGATGCTTTGCCCAGTGTTCCAAAACTTGAATCTTTTGCAAAAATGATAAATGTTTTTTTACAAGAACCCTGTGAATCAATAGTTTTTTTAACAAAGAAAATAATTGAAGTCACAAAATATAATGAATATCTGGAAAAAGATGACCCTGCCACCGCAGATGATAGAAAAGCCAACCTAGACGAAATGCTTCGCGGAATTGAAGATTTTTGCGAAGAGAATCCAGGTGCAACGCTTGAACTTTTTTTGCAAGACATTTCTCTTTTAACAAGCGCAGATCGCAAAAACGAAAGCTCCGCAAATTTTGTGACTTTAATGACCTTGCACTCCGCAAAGGGACTGGAATTTGACAGTGTGCATATAGCTGGTTGCGATGAGGGCATTTTGCCAAGCAAAGCTTATGATGCAGAGTACACCGCCGAAGAAAAAAGGGAGAAACTGGAAGAGGAGAGGCGGCTTTTTTATGTTGGATTAACCAGAGCAAAAAAGCATTTATTTCTTTACACGAGCCAAGCCAGATTCTGGCGTGGCGAGCATAAGAGCTTTAGCCCCACCAGCTTTATAGAAGAGATGGATGCTTCAACAATTTATTTTGATAGGCTAGCTCCCAAAAGCAATCCTTTTACAATATCCATAAATCCCCCACGGCGGCCTCCGCAACGCTCCTATGAGTATGATGAATACAGCCAGGTTGAGCCTAGGTTGGTGGGTAAGTTTGCTGCTCATAATAAATATGGAGAGGGAAAAATTGTGGGGCAAAGCGGTTCGGGAGAGAATACTCAGGTTGAAATTTTGTTTGCAGACGGCTCAAAACGAAAATTTGTGCTGAAATTTGCGAATTTGAAATTTATATAAGCTTTAATTTACTATATTGACCTTTTATGGGTTTTGCTAACATTACAAACATAAACGAAAGTCATAAATGGCTTTCATGGAGGATAGCTCCAGAAGGAACATTTTTAACTGTTATACTGGAACTTGTCCCCAAAGATTGGAATATAAAAGATATTAAAAAAACTCTGTTGACGAACAAGATTGTCAATTTTGACATTGCAAAAATTGAAAAAGCGATAAAGGCAATGTCTGGAAAGCCAGAGCTAGTTGGCCCACCATTTGAATCATTTGAAGAAGGAAAGCGCAAGTACCTATACCTGCAAGTTACACCTATGCAGGCGCGCTTTTCCATAGATGCAAGTGTATTGCAAACCAATTATAATATAACTCAGGAAGACATATCATTTGTTCTGGCGGAAAAAGCTGTTGTTTATGGAATAGATTATGAAACCATAAACGAAATTTTAACTAACGGGATATACGGACAGGAATTCATAATTGCCACCGCTAGCCCGCCTGTTGCGGGTAAGGATGCAGCTGTAGCAGAAATAATACCCATAGATCCAGATGCAAAACCTTTTTTAAATGAGGATGGCTCGGCAGACTATAAAAAATGGGATAATATAAGGCAAATAAGTAAAGGCGAAGTTATATGCACCCGTACTCCGCCAACTCCAGGCATTCCTGGTACCAGCGTGTATGGGCATCCTCTTTCCCCAACTCCTGGCGAAGATATTGGCCTGCCGGTGGGAATGAATACCAAAGCCATAGATGATGAAACAAAACTTGTAGCTGCCATAGACGGCTTTCTTTACAGGCAAGGTCGCAATATTTGCATAGGGAGCATTTACATAATAAAAGGCGATGTGAATTATAAAACAGGCAATATTGAATATTCTGGAGATGTTCTAGTTAAAGGAAATGTAAATGCGGGCTTTTCCGTTATTGCCGACGGCAATATATCCATTGAAGGCTTTGTGGAATCTGCGCATATAGAGTCTAGGAACGGCAATGTATTCTTGAAAGGTTCTGTGTTTGGGCTAAATCATGCAGAGATAATAGCGCAAAAAAATATAAATGCCGAAAACATTCAAGACACAAAAATAAAAGCTGGTCAAACCCTTATGGTTAAAGGGCAAATTCGTGGTTGCCAAATTGAAACTGAAAATCTGGATATGCCGCGTGGTACCGGGCAAATTGTAAGCTCCTCAATCGCTTTCCGCGGTCGTTTAAAATGCGGAAATATAGGCGGAAAAATAGAATCAATAAACGAATTTACCCTTGTTGAAAACGAGCGCGAACAATACAAAGAGGAACTTTCAAAGCAAAATGAGCTTATACAGAAATTAGACAAGGCAATAGAGATTTTAGAGTTCAAGCTGTTTTCGATGAAAGGAACTGAAATGACCCCAGAGCTTGAAAACCAAACAAAACTCTTTAACTCCCAGCTAACCAGTTGCAATAATAGCAAGGAGCAATTGATTATAAAACGCAAAAAACTCCTTAGATTGATAGAAATAATGCCAGATAGAGACAATTTGATTAGCGCAGCATCTATTTCGCCTATACTTAAAGTTTCAATATTTGGCTCTTATAAGGAATTTAAGCAAGAATTGCTGAATTTGAAAATAAGCTGGATAGGCGGCTCAATTAAAATGGAGTCAACTTAAAATTTATATATTGTAACACGGAGACAAAATATGGCAGAATGTTCTATTGAGGATAAAGGTGGATATTATCAAATTATAGGCTTTGATTTTGAAGCCAGTGATTTTCATAATATTTTCGTGAAAATAGAGAATGCTTTGAAAACAAAGAAGCAAAATGTTCTTTTATCGCTTGAACCAGTAGGTGTTCTTTATAGCTCGCATCTTGCAATATTCGTTAGAATACACCAGATGATGCACAAAAACAACCTGCACTTTATAATTTCAGATGTTTCTCCAGAAATAATGAATCTTTTGCAAATAACCCAGTTGGATAGCATTTTTTCCATTTACAAAACTTTAGATGATTTTAAAATCAGCTTAAAAAATGCAGAAAATGAATTAGACCATTTGGCGCAGAATTTTGAATGGCATTTGGAGAAAAATGACGATGAATCTGCAAATATAATATGCAAAGGAAATATGCTTGCTGGCGGGCAGCTGGATTCATTGCAAAAAAGCGTTTTGGATTTCTTTAGCATAACATTTGATTTTTCCAATTTGCAATCTATGGATTCTGTAGCCATAACGTTTTTAGACAGAATTGCCGACAAACACTCTATTTCCATTAAAGGAGCAAGCGAGGAGCTTGTTGAGCAGTTTCGCCAAAAATTCATTTATGGAAAAGTGAAACTAATATAAAAACAACCTTGTATGCCAAGCCTTAGAGTCTTGTTTGCCGTGCTGCTTCTAGCAGCTTTAGCTCTGATTATAGTTGTTATTTTTATGAATAAAGCAAAGCCCATTAGAGATGCGCAAAGCTACGCCGAGCAGCACCCGAATTGCAATGAAATTAAAATCCATTCCAAAAAAAACGATTTGATAGAATGTTTCTCAAACTTTGAATCCCTTGATGATATTCCTTCAGAGCCACTAGGTGCAGATACCCTTTACACTCAAATGGCAAAGCTAATAGGCGAAAGATTCCCGCAAGAATTTCCGCTGAGAGTAAAACATATTTTTTCATTTCCCGATGGAACAGAAGATTCAATATGGATTTCGGGAAACAGCATAACCATAGCAAAGAATAAAAATTCTGCTTGGCAAAATAAAAACAATGGTTGCAGATTTCCAGCTCCATGCCCTGTTATGCCGCTTAAAGGTTCACCCATTTCTAAAAAATTCGTCAAGGGAAGCTACGATGAGGATCAAATTTTCAAAAACAAATTCAGTGCAAAAGGCAAAGCACCTGTTAATGCTATTTTGCCTGGAAAAATCTTAAATGTGAAGCAAGATTCTCTTTATTCCATATCAATTTACCACGGAGAAAACATATATTCAAGAATAAGCGGACTTTACAGCATAGATAGTACCGTGCAAATAGGCAACATAATTTCAACAGACATTGCGCTTGGTTATTTGCCGCCAAAAGACACCGCTTTTATTTTTGTGGAAATAACGAGAAACGGCAAGCATGAAACTTGGGAGAGTTTTTATGCGGAGAGCAGAGCTATTGATTGAGCTGCTATGCCCTCTTCTCTGCCTGTGAAGCCGAGTTTTTCCGTGGTTGTGGCTTTTATGCCTATTCTGCTTTCTTCTATTTCCAAAGTTTTTGAGAGAACTGCTTTCATCTGTGCGCGATGGGGATTTATCTTTGGTTTTTCTGCCATCACAATGCTGTCTATGTTCTCTATCTTAAAACCGAGTTTTGAAATTTCTTCCTTAACTTGCTTTAAAAGTATTTGGCTATCTATGTTTTTGAACTTCGGGTCATTATCGGGGAAATACGTTCCTATATCGCCAAGACCTGCTGCCCCAAGCAAGGCATCGCAAATAGCGTGAGTTAGAACATCGGCATCGCTATGCCCCAAAAGCCCTTTTGAGTGCGGAATTTCAACGCCGCCGATAATACATTTGCGCCCCTCAACGAGCCTGTGCACGTCAAAGCCAATGCCTATTCTATTCATCAATAAGTTTGTCCCTTTATAGCAGCATTGAACTTTGCAAAAGAAGCAAACTGCATATTGTAATTCTGCTCTATTTGATTTTCCGCCATTTTTGCGTTTTCAATATCGATATCAACGTTATTCACTTCCCCTGGTTTTGTCGGGTCGTCTGGAAGAAAAGAATAAGCCTCAACCTTTTTAATGGAAGCCTTGCGGCCAAGCTCTAAATGATTTTCATTGGTTCTTGTGCCATCTATATGCTTTCGCATTGCCTCTTGCACTTGTTCTTCAAAATTAACCTCCACGCGCCTGTAGTCTGGGGTTCCTGAATTGGCTATGTTCTGGGCTATAGCCCTGCCGCGCATAGCGTTTGCATCTAACCCTTTATACACAAGCATACGGGTATCTGTGTTAAAGAGCCTGTTGCGGGTACCTGAAATTGTAAGATTATCTGCCATACTTTTGGTGATGCAAAAAGTGTGCCAAAAATAAAAAAGGATATGGCTTTACACAATTGACAAAGAACTTGTATAAGCAGACATAAGGCATTCGTTTACATCTTTTTGCGTGAGATTCAAGGCGTTCAAGGAATCGGTTGCATTTTCCATATCACCTTGCTCAACCACGGAAATTATTTTAAGCAATAATCCCATAGCTCCTTCGTTTTCCAGCAATGCATTTGTTATTTCCTCATCAAGCGAGATTTGCTCAAGTATGTTTTCAAAAGATGTTTCGTAAAGAGCATCTAAATGGCTTATTAAACCCATTAAATATGCTTTTTCGGCTCTGTCATTTGGCCATTTCAGTTTTTTTGCCATTCCTGAAAAAAAGTTGGCGCGCATCATTGCATTTATCAAAAGCGGAGAATGGTCAAGGCTTATATCTTTGTTGTTGTCGTAGGCTAAAATTAAAAGCCAGCGTTTTAGCTTTGGAATGCCTAGCATACTCAAAGCGTGCTTAACGCTTGTTATTCCGGTGCGCATTCCAAAACTTGCCGAGTTCAAATATTTTAGCAGATTTACGGTTAAGTCTGGGTATTTTTTGAATTCCAGCTCCAAAACGCCCAAATCTTGTTCTAAATAATTGCCGGATATGCGGTTGAGAACGTGCAAAGCCCCCATTGTATCCACTTTCATTTTGATAGGAGTTTTTGTTTCTGATTTTGCAAAAAAGAAGCCCTGATGAAAGTCAGAGCCCACATTATTGCTGTGTTTAAAATCGGACATTGTTTCTAGGCCTTCCGATATAACCTGAATTTTATATTTATGGAATATATCCACCAATTTGGAATAAACATCGGATTCTTTAAATTTGGGATATTCAAGTTTGCAATAACTGAGGCAGGGAATAATAGGTGAAATGAGCGCGGAGTTTTCTTTGTTAAGGTCAAAATCGTCTAAAGCGATTTTAAAACCACTTTCGTGCAATTTTTTAATGGCTTCCACCACTTTATTGTCTATTAATGCTGTTGGCAAAATTTCCAGAACAAAAGTCTCTGGGTTTAGCTTGTTCACACTATCACTGAGCAGAAAATCACAGTCGCATTTAAAGAAGGCCTGAGTATTTCCGGCCATTTTTTCAGAATTGCTCAGTATATTGTCTAAAAGGTGTGTGGTGTTAGTGTTGTAGTCTATATTGCCTTTAAACAAAAATTCATAAGCGAACAATTCTTTTTTATTGTTCACTATAGGTTGTCTTGCCACGCATATATCACCGCTCATTATGTTGTCCTCATTTCCGTAATAAGAATATAGTAATTAATCCCATCTAGCAAGGCTAGCCAAGAGGCTTCTATGATATTGGTGCTAACACCTGCGGTATGCCAGCTTTCTTTGCCGTCTCCAAATGTTATCCACACCCGCACAGAGGCATCTGTTCCAACCTTGCTGCCCAAAACACGCACTTTGTAGTCGTCTAGCTTAACGGCGGCAATGTCTGGAAAATACACAATTAAGGCTTTGCGAAGAGCTTTATCCAAAGCATTGACTGGGCCATCGCCCTCGCTCACCACGTGTATTATTTTATCGCCTATTTGCAACTTAACAGAGGCTTCAGAAACATGAGCACCGTCTTCGCCCATGTCTTCTATAACACGGTAGCCAAGCGGTTTGAATTTGTCTTTGTAAAGACCAAGGTGGCGGCGAGCCAGCATTTCAAAGCTAGCACCTGCGGTATCAAATGCAAAACCCAAATTTTCTTTTTGCTTCACAATTTTCAGCAGTTCTGCCGCAACCGGAGATTTTTTGTCTATGTTAGGCAAAATTTTGGAAAGTTTTTCTGCAATTAGCGCACCGCCGGCTTGGTCGCTGGTTATGAATTCCCTTGTGTTTCCAACCGCTTCGGGATTAATATGCTCAAAGCTGTGCGCAATTTTAAGCACACCATCTATATGCGCCCCACCCTTGTGCGCAAAGGCTGTTTCGCCAACAAAAGGAGCGCGAATATCGCTTTGCGCATTTGCCACCTCATCCACCGCAAGGCTAAAATATCTCAGGCGCGACAAATTATTTTTGCATTTCAACTCATAGCCCATTTTCAAGCTAAGGTCGGCGGCAATGGTTATTAAGTTTGCGTTTCCGCATCGCTCGCCATAGCCGTTTATAACACCCTGAATGTGAATTGCTCCGGCAACAACCGCGTTCAATGAATTTGCAACCGCAAGGCCGGTATCGTTGTGGCAATGTATTCCAATTTTGCATTTCACATTTTTAAGAACATCCTTAACAATTTTTTCAACTTCCCAAGGAAGAGCGCCCCCATTGGTATCGCAAAGAACAATGCACTCCGCTCCGGCTTGCTCTGCCCTCTTAATGGTTTTCAAGGCATATTCTGGGTTTGCTCTATAGCCGTCAAAAAAATGCTCCGCATCGTAGATAACCTGCTGCGAATGTGTTTTCAAAAATTCTATGGAAGAACTTATCATATCCAAATTTTCTTCCAGCTCGGTGCGAATAACCTCCGTTACATGTATATCCCAAGATTTGCCGAATATGGTTTTAACAGGAGCCTCGCTTTTTACCAAATGCTGCAATATGGAATCTTGCTCAACTTTTATTTTAGGCCGCCTAGTGCTGCCAAATGCTGCAATTTTTGAATTTGAAATATGCTCACCCTTAATTACCCTAAAAAATTCCTCATCTGTAGGGTTGCCTTTATTTGGCCAACCGCCCTCAATATAATCCACGCCAAAATCGTTCAATAAATGCGCAATTCTAATTTTATCGTTAAGAGAAAAATTTATCCCTCTGGCCTGATTGCCGTCTCGCAGGGTGGTGTCGTAGAGGGATATTAGCATCCCACCACCGTTATTTTTTTTCCGCGAACCATTTCTTCTTTTATGTAAATTTTTTCGTCCCAGCTTTTTTCAGTGCTGCGGTCAAACATAATTAGCCAGCCCTCATTGCATTTGCAACGCTCAATGTAGTCGCAAAGTTGTTCCAAACCTGCGCTTATGCTAGATTTGTCGTAAAAAAGTTTAAGCTCCAAAGGATATTCATTTCCCTCATATTCAACAAGCAAATCTGCGCGACCACTGCCTACAGCAAATTCACGGTATATTTTGCCACCACCGTTTATTACGCGCTGCAAAAAAGCCTGCAAAACTAAATGAGGAACTGCCTCCACATAATCAAATATATGAGCATTTTGCCTCTCCTTGAAAATTTCGGAATTTTTTCGCCAAAAATCTTGAAAATCGCCTAACAGAAAATTCATATCCAACTTGCCGCTTTTCACATATTTGGGAATTTCATACTCCTTTTTGGACATCAAATCAGCCTGTATATTCCAACTAAGCGCACGAGCTATTATCTCCGCATAAATCGGATTAGCTGGAGAAATAACCTTTTTCACACTTTCACGGATAAGACCCAAATCCCTCGTGTATAAAAAATCATCGGAATTTCTGTTTATAATGCCCTCGCCTAAAATGAGCGGTTCTATTATTTTGCGAACACGCGGCTCTTTCAAACGTTCCATTAGGCTATCAAAATGAGTGCCGCGAGCCAAAATCAGGTTTTGGATAGCCTGCTCCGCAAGTGTTTGGGTTATGGGCTTGGAATAGTCTTTTTGCGTGAGTTTTTCAACACATTCGCAGGCAATGGCATTCACAAGCCAAGGCTGCCCTTGTGTTTGCTCAAAAACGTAATCCGTTGCCTGCGGCTCAAACACCTGCCCCGTATCTTGTGTGTGCTGTGCATATAGCGAATCCACCTCGTCTCTTGTGAAATTCCGCAAGTTGAAACTCTCCTTAGCAATATTGAAAGGGCTGGAGCTGCCAAGCGTTGCCGAATCTGGCCTGATTTGCGCCTTGTAGTCGCGGATGTTGCGCATACCCACGAGGGCAAGGGAATGTACAAAAGGGACATCTGGCCTGTCTATGTAGCCGTTTCTAAGCTGCCTAAGAAAAGTAATCAAGGTTCCGTTGCTAAGGCAGTCTGCCTCGTCAAAAAATATAATTAAAGGCTTATCTAAAGTTCTGCAATACAAAGTGAGCGATGTTTTCAATACATTGGTCATATCTTCGTAATCTGCATTTTCTGCAAAACCGCTTGGCATTCCATAATTGTTAACAGAAGATTTTATACATTTCACAACCGCAGGAATACCCTTTTCTGGCTCTGTCAATTCCTGCACCGCTTCCAGCGAGCAATACAAAGCGTGATAGCTGCTCCCTGCGTTTATTTGGCGAGCGAGTTCTTTTAGCAAAGTAGTTTTCCCACTCTGCCGAGCGGCATGGATAACAAAATACTGTTTAGTTTCTATTAAATCCATCAACTCTTTGCCTATACCCCGCAAAGGGTCAAGCATATAATGCTCGCTTGGATGGCAAGGACCGGCTACATTGAAATATTTCTGTGGCATCAGCTAGAAAAATAGAAAATCAACGGGCGGCAATTTTCTTCTCTGGAAACACCACTTGCCTTCTCAATGCAAAGTTGAGTATAAATCCCAGCCCAGCTGCAAAGGTTTTTGAGATAATGGGGTTTAATCCCATTGCGGTGAAACTCCACATTAAGCCGTAGTCTGCAAAGCCCATAAAAATTACCGTTATTATATAAATGGCTATTTCTCCGCCTGAACTCCATCTGGCTTTGTGCCTGAACAAAATAGCTATGCAGAGCAGATAATTGGCGGCTGTTGATAATATATATGCCAAAACAACTCCGGTATTTATCCCGGAGAGTTCTGGAATTCCAATGCAATCCAAAATTGCAAAGCTAAATACATTTATGGCAAGGGAGCAAAAGCCTATGAAAAAATAAAACAAAAGCTGCATTGGAAGCGGCGCTGTATTTGCCGAATAGTGCAAAATGCAATAAAGAGCGCGAATTCCATCTTTCCAGCCTATTTTTTTACCTTCTTCGTATGAGCGAGGATTGTAGTCTATTGCACATTCATAAATCCGAGAACCGGCCTGTGCAACCTTTGCGGTTATTTCCGGTTCAAACCCAAAGCGATTTTCTTTAAGAGTAGGAGCTATTTTTTTGATAAAATCTTTTTTAAATAATTTATAACAGGTTTCCATATCCGTTATGTCTAAGTTGCTGCACATATTGGAAAAAAAAGTCAAGGATTTGTTCATCCAGGTATGCCAAAAATAAAGCACCCTGCGCTCCGCGCTAGGTCGCAAATAACGCGAGCCATAAACCGCATCTGCATTGTGCTCCAAGCAAGTGCCAACAAGCCGTAGATATTGCATAGGGTTGTATTCCAAATCCGCGTCTTGAATACCAACAATATCCCCTAAAGCAGCTTCAAACCCGCTCCGCAGCGCAGCTCCCTTGCCCTTATTGATTTCGTGATGCAAAACCTTGATTTCATCATAATTCTGTGCCAAATCCCTAGCTATTGAAAGGCTGTTGTCAAGGGAGCAATCATCAACTATTATAATTTCCAATTTGCGAAAATACCCTTTAAGCTCAAGGCATTTTTCAACGCACATTTTCAATGAATGTTCTTCGTTGTAACAAGGGACTACCAGAGAAAAAAATATATCGGGAAACTGTTGCAATTAAACCTTCCATAACGTTGCAATTAAACCAACCCTTAATTGCAACATTATTAATATACATTATTTTTCGCCTATGTGACCATTTTTCAGGCACTTTTGTCATTTTTTTATCATTTTTCACCCCTTTTTGTCATAATTGTGTCATTTTTTGCAAAAAAATCAACTTGCAGAAAATAGCAAAAACGTTGCAATTAAGGGTTCCTTTAAACGCAACGCGGGAAAGCCGAAAACCGTTGAAAAGAGTAGGCTCTTTAACAACGGAGGACATTATGTCTATTCAAAAATCTAAAAAGGGTTTTACCCTTATCGAGCTGATGGTTGTGATAGTTATCATCGGCATTCTGGCAGCAATTGCCATTCCAAAGCTGTTCGGCATGAGCGCAAAAGCTAAGGCACAGGAAGTCGGCATCGCTGCTGGCACTTGGAGCAAGTTGCAACTGGCCTACAAAATGGAAACAGGCTCGTTTGGCAGTGATGAAAATATCAGTTATGATCTGCCTGGCGTTAAAGTTACTGGTGGTGGTAGCCAAACAGGTAATTTTACATATTCTACAGACGTTACTACCATAGCAAATCCAAAATGGGAAGCAGAAAGTCGCTTTTCAGCAGACGGTTGTGGTGAAGGGAGTACGTGGGGAGCACAATTTACTGCAAATCAGGGAGATACACCCGTAATGTCAATAACACCGGTAGGTAGTGGAGCCACCTTAGCGAAATGCTTGGCATTAACACCTAATTTCCATAAAATCGGCTGCACTACTGATACTGGTGCGGAGACACAATGTCCCGGTTCCTAAACATCATTCGTTGCCCCCTTTGGGGGTGGCATTTTTTAAGAGGAATATTATGGCTGATATTTATGTTTTATATGGAAATGGTAATTGCGGTAAATCTTCCACGATAAAGGAAGTATATAGGATATTGAGTTTGAAATATCCAAATTGCAGAAACAAAAATATTATTGAGCCAGATGCCTATGATATTCTAAGAGTTGAAATGCACAATATTAAAGAATTTCCAATTGGTATAAGAAGTGAAGGCGATACTAAAAGAGAGCTTAAAGAAACACTAGAATACTTTGCACTCCATAAATGTAAAATAATTTTTTGTGCAGAAAGCATAGGGAACATTTCTTCTAAGTCGAAAAAAACAAAAGTTGAAGAGTGGGTTGATAAATGGAATGCGAATCATAAAGATTTACAATATAAAATAACGCCTTTTTTCCAACAAAATTCTAAAACTGGTCAAGCAATAAAAAATTGGAGAAAAGCAAAAAAAATGATTAAAAAGGCGGGTTTATGAAAATTATGTAGCAAACAAAAAAGACCAGCCAGCCCAAACCACGCACGCCAATGGTTTCCTTATTACTCCGTTGCCGCTGCCAAGCCAAAGCTGCTTGGTGTCCCTGTGAAAACAGGGATGCAACCCAGCCTGCCTTTAGCCCAATATGTTAACACCTTGTGCAGTTCTTCTGCATAAGCGTTGGGGACTGGCGGGGTGGGTTGCCAATAAAAATTAGAATGTTTTGGAGGGGAGAATTGAATTCTTTATTTAGCTTTATATTTCAAAGGCTTTCTTTTGGAATGGCGAAACCATGAGCTTGCCATCTGCGGTATTTACCTATTTTCCTGCCAGCCTTTGGAAAAATTTCCAAAGTTTTAAGGCTCTCTTCCACCTTATCCATCCATTTCTCAGCTATTCTTTCCGAAGAATGGAATTTGATGTATTGAGCACAATCCAAGAAACTTGCACGAGCATCTATCGACCACTTTATAATCATAAGCCTCGTATAAGTTTCCTTGCATCGGCAAAAACCACATCATTAGGTATCCCCTTGCCTTCCATAATTTCCTTGTGCCCAATCAAAATACCCCTTTGCTCATCAAGCACATATATTTTATACTCCAATATTTCTAATTCGCTAGACAAGCCTCCTGAGTCGGCTAAGGAAAATGTTTGCTTTTTCACTCGCTCCAATTCACCTTCCAGCTCCGCAATGCGAGCGGAAAATTCTGCAACCTTGCGGTCTATCTTGTCGAAATCGTCCCAGTCTTCGTTCAAAAAATCTTCGTCCCAGTCATCTTCGGTAGCGTATTCTTCCAAATACTTATTCATCTCCTCTAAGGACATAGGCTCTGAGTCCAAATCCAACTCTTCTACAAACGATTTATCAGCTTCGTATTTCATAAAACATAATTTAGAAAATCATCATTCAATTAGCTTTGTATTTCAGCGGTTTTCTTTTGGAATGGCGAAACCATGAACCTGCCATCTGCGATATTTACCTGTTTTTCTTCCTGCTTTGGGCAAAGTCTCCAAAGTTTTAATACTTTTAATAACTTTATTTTTCCATCTTTTAGCAGTATTAACAGAAGATTTTTCAGCAATATAACTAAAGCATTCATCAAGTTCAGTTTCTGCAAAGGGGTACCATTTAATAGTCATCTCGCAACTTCCAATAATCTCATAGCTTCTAACTTTTTATCTAGCTTGGCAAAAACCTCATCATTTGGAATACAAGGCTTACCCTCTAAAATATATTTATGCCCAAGCAAAAGTCCTCTTTGCTCATCAAGCACATATATTTTATATTCCAATATTTCTAGCTTGCTAGACAAGCCCCCTGAGTCGGATAAGGAAAACGTTTGTCTTTTCACCCGCTCCAATTCCTCTTCCAGCTCTGCAATGC
>Ga0268262_10002277_pt1 | contig 22485 bp, 22 predicted proteins | sample TergutNc150P3_FD_190354 | JGI IMG/M metagenome (GOLD analysis project Ga0268262, IMG submission 190354) | Nasutitermes corniger P3 segment gut microbial community from laboratory colony in Florida, USA - Nc150 P3 (SPAdes) (version 2) | ecosystem: Host-associated > Arthropoda: Insects >...
TAGGAGAGAAATCATGAAAAAAATCGCAAGCCTGCTTGTCGCGGGCGTATTGGTTTTGGCTGCTATTCAAACGGTTCACGCCAAAGGTATCGAAGAAAAAAATTCCGCAACAGTTCTTTCGGTAGGGGCGACTCCTGTTCCCCACGCGGAACTGCTTAACCTAATCAAGAGCGATCTGGCGGCTCAGGGAATTACCCTTAAAGTAGTGGAATTTACCGACTATGTACAGCCCAATGTGGCAGTAATTGCCGGAGATCTGGACGCTAACTTTTTCCAGCATATTCCCTATCTTGAAACCAACGCGGAATGGTCGTCAAAACTGGTTTCCGCGTTCGGCGTACATGTGGAACCGTTTGGGTTATACTCGTCAAAGCATAAAAGCGTCGGCGCTTTGCCGAACGGCGCTACCATCGCCATTCCCAATGATCCTTCCAACGGCGGACGCGCCCTGCTTCTGTTGCAGGCAAAAGGGCTTATCACCCTTAAAGCCGGAGTTGGTTTAACAGCCACGCCCCGCGACATTACGGGCAACCCCAAGAATTTCAAATTCAGGGAACTTGAAGCCGCCCAGCTTCCCCGCTCACTGCAAGACGTGGACGCCGCTACTATTAACGGCAACTATGCGCTTGGAGCCGGCCTTAACCCGGTAAAAGATTCCCTTTTAATCGAAGGCGCGGATTCCCCCTATGTAAACATCGTAGTAGTGCAGAAGGGCAAGGAAAATGATCCCCGCATTGTCGCGTTGAAAAACGCCCTTCTTAGCAAGAAGGTAAAAGATTACATCGACAGCCACTACGGCGGCGGCGTTGTGTCTGTTTTTTAACCATGAAATACACCACGAAACACACGAAATACACGAACTTTAGCGCATACCTTGCCGTTGTTCGTGTTTTTTGTGGTGTGATTCGTTGTAGAAATTCTTGTTATTTATATGATATAATTGCACATGAATATTTTACAGCTTGTCGGCAACACTCCGATTATTGAACTTAAAAAAATATTCAATTCGCCGAACGGGGTTTCCCTGTTTGTGAAAGCGGAATATTTTAACCCCAGCGGCTCTGTTAAAGACCGCGCCGCAAAAGCAATGATACTGCACGGCATTAACTCAGGGCATCTTACCAAAGATAAAATTATATTGGATTCCACAAGCGGCAATACGGGCATCGCGTACGCCATGTTCGGCGCGGCGCTTGGTTACCGCGTAAAACTGTTTATGCCGGCAAACGCCAGTGAGGAAAGAAAGAAGCTTATGCGCGCTTACGGGGCGCAAATTACGGAAACAGACCCGCTTGAAGGTTCCGACGGCGCGTACCGCATGGTAATGGAGTTAGCTGAAAAAGAGCCGGATCTGTATTTCTTTCCCAACCAGTATGACAATTTTGAAAATCCGCGCGCGCATTATGAGACGACAGGCGTTGAATTGTACGAACAGTGCAAACCAACGCATTTTGTTTCGGGAACCGGCACTTCGGGAACTTTTATGGGCGTTTCCAAAAGGCTTAAAGAGATTGATTCGTCCATAAAAGTTGTTCTTATGCAGCCTGACTCCCCGTTTCACGGCCTTGAGGGAATGAAGCACATGGAATCGACTATTACGCCAAAAATATTCGACAAGAGCGTCGCCGATTTGCACGTAACGGTTAAAACGGAAGACGCTTACAAAACGTCAAGGATGCTTGCTTCGGAAGAAGGAATATTTGCGGGGATAAGCTCCGGTGCAAACGTGTTCGCCGCGATGGAATTGGCAAAAACTCTGCCTTCAAACTCGCGGGTAGCTACAATTTTGTGCGATAACGGCAGCCGTTATATGTCACAGCCGTTATGGAAAGATATCTGATGTTAAAACTTTCTTCCGAATTGGAAACAAAAATAAGAGCGGACGGCGAGGCCGCCTACCCCAATGAATGCTGCGGCGTTTTAATCGGCGAACTTGACGATGACGGCGTAAAAACAGCCAGGAGTACGCTGATCATTGATAACGCGAGGGAGGACGGCGAACAATACCACCGTTTTCTTATAACGCCGGAAGATATGATGAACGCGGAACAAACCGCAAGGTTGCTTAAACTCGATGTTATAGGTTTTTACCATTCGCACCCCGATCATCCGTCCGCGCCGTCTGGATATGATAAAGATCACGCGCTTCCTTTTTATTCTTATGTGATTGTGTCTGTGGATAAGGGCAAGGCGCAGATTCTTACAAGCTGGGAGCTGACGGACGACAGAAGTGATTTTTTGCAGGAAAAAATTATAGAGGAGGTTTCTAATTGATAAAAGTTCTTGTTCCTTACGCGCTCAGGGCGTTTACAGAGCGCAACGCTGAGGTGGAAGTAAAAGGCGGCACGGCGGGCGAGGCGGTTAACGCGCTTGCGGACGCGTATCCTTCCTTAAAAACCCATCTTTTCACGGAAGACGGCAAGCTTCGCGACTTTATCAACCTGTTTGTAGGCGGCGCGAACATCAACAGCCTGCAGGGGCTTAACACGCCCATTGCGGATAACGGCGAATTGATGATAGTTCCCGCCATAGCCGGCGGCGCTGACGGCGCGGAGCTTACCAACGAGGAAATAGGGCGTTACAGCCGCCATCTGCTTTTGCCGGAAATAGGCGTAGAAGGGCAGAAAAAATTAAAAGCGGCGAAAGTTCTCCTTATAGGCACGGGCGGCCTCGGCGCACCTCTTGCGTTATACCTTGCGGCGGCAGGCGTCGGGACAATAGGGCTAGTGGATTTTGACGTGGTGGACGAATCAAACCTCCAGCGGCAGATAATTCACAGCACTCGCGACGTGGGAAGGCCCAAGGTGGCTTCCGCAAAAGACAGAATCAAGGGTATAAACCCCCTTGTAAACGTGGTGACGCATAACGAAATGCTTACAAGCAAGAACGCGCTGGAGCTTTTTGCGGATTACGACATTATCGCGGACGGAACCGATAATTTCCAAACGCGCTACCTTGTAAACGACGCCTGTGTATTTTTAAACAAACTGAACGTATACGGCTCCGTGTTCCAGTTTGACGGGCAGGCGACCGTCTTCGGCGCGAAAGAAGGACCCTGTTACCGCTGTCTGTATCCGTCCCCGCCGCCTCCGGGGCTTGTCCCGTCTTGCGCGGAAGGCGGAGTAATGGGCGTATTGCCCGGAATTATCGGAACAATACAGGCGGCGGAAACGATTAAACTCATCGTTGGCGGCGCGAAACCTTTGATCGGACGCCTTCTTTTATTTGACGCGTGGCGCATGGCTTTCCGCGAATTAAAACTTGACAAGAATCCAGACTGCCCCGTATGCGGGAAAAATCCCACCATTCACGAACTTATCGATTACGAACAATTTTGCGGTTTGAAAAAAAATACCGACAGCAAACCCATAGACACCATAACCGCGCTCGATTTAAAAAAACGCCTTGATAACGGAGATAAAATTCAATTTATAGATATAAGGGAGCCACATGAACGCGCCATTGTAAAATTCCCGAACGCCGTAGTAATACCGCTCGGCCAGTTGGAAAGGCGCATGGAAGAACTTGATCCGTCCGTAGACGCGGTATTTTTGTGTAAAATAGGACAGCGCAGTATTTTGGGAATAAGGACTTTACAGGACGCGGGCTACAAAGGCAAACTTCTTAACCTCCAGGACGGCCTTAACGCTTGGGCGCGCGACGTAGATAAATCCATGCCCATTTATTAAACGCCCATACACTCAATTTAAAAAATAATATATAATTTATAGAAGAACCTATGAAGATAAGCGATATATTGAACACAGGGAAAATTACCGTCTCGTGCGAGTTATTTCCGCCCAAACACGGCTCGGGGCTTGCCGGCGCCCAGGAAGTTGTCCGCCGGACCGCGGCTCTGCGTCCGTCTTTCATAAGCATCACGTACGGGGCGGGCGGCGGGACAAGCGAACATACCACAAGCCTTGCGGCTGAATCGCAAAAAAACGGAATACCCGCGCTGGCGCATTTAACCTGCGTTTCATCGGATCGAAAAACAATAAATGACGTGTTGTCAAAACTTAAGGCGGACAATATCGAAAATATCCTTGCCTTAAGGGGCGATATACCGAACGGACAGCCGTTTCCGGCAGACGCGCAGTACCATCATGCCTGCGATTTAATGAAAGAGATTCAAAAAGCGGGCGATTTTTGCATAGGCGGCGCGTGCTATCCTGAGGGTCACCCTGAATCGGAAAGCATTGAAAAGGATATTGAAAGCCTTAAAATAAAAGCGGAGTGCGGATGTAGTTTTTTAACGACGCAGATGTTCTTTGATAACAATGTTATGTATAACTTTTTGTACCGCCTTTTAAACCATAAAATTAACGTGCCTGTCATTGCGGGCATTATGCCCGTAATAAACGGCCGGCAGATTGCCAGAATTTGTAAAATTTCAGGCACGGTTCTGCCGCCGCGTTTCCGCGCCATTGTTGATAAATTTTCAGATAACAGCGACGCTATGAATCAGGCCGGAATCGCCTACGCTACCGAGCAGATTATCGATCTTATAGCGAATGATGTCCGCCATATCCATATCTATACCATGAACAAGCCGGATATTGCCGGAAAGATCATGAATAATTTATCGGAAATTTTTAAATAATATGGATACAAAAGAAGTTTTGCGCTATCTTGGTTATCGCGAGGCGGACGCCGACGAGCAGATTATTTCGCAAATAGAACATGTGTTGGAAGAAGCCGCGGCGAATATAAATAAAAAAAATGTTTTCGGCGTTTGGGACTGCAGCAGTGCACAGGGCAATGTTACGCTGGGTGAAATGAATGTTAAAAGCCGCGATCTTGCCCGCCATTTATGCGGCTGTAACATGGCTGTTTTGTTAGCCGCAACTCTTGGAACGGGGGCGGACAACCTTCTGCGCCGCTACAACGAGCAGGATATGGAAAAAGCGCTTATCGCTCAGGCGGTATGCGCCTCAATGATAGAGAGTTACTGCGACAATGTCGTTAACGAGGCGTCTTTAAGCCCGAGGCTGGAAGGCCTGCACCCAACTTCGCGTTTTAGCCCCGGTTACGGCGATTTTGACATCATTTGGCAGAAGGAAATACTAAAATTATTGAATTGTGAAAAACAAATCGCGCTTACCCTTACGGACGGATATATGCTTATCCCCTCAAAGTCGGTTACAGCCGTTGTTGGCTTTGGCAAAGAAAAAACTGATAATGATGAAAATAAATGCGGGCGCTGTACAAACACACAGTGCGGGTATAGGCGGTAAAATAAATGGATTTTTTAAAACGGCTTGAAAACGAGCGTTTATTCTTTGACGGCGCTATGGGAACAATGCTTCAAGATGAACTTGCTCCCGGAGAGCCGCCCTTATTTTTAAATATAATTAGACCTGACAGCGTGTTGAACGTTCACAAAGCGTATGTTAACGCCGGCTGTCATATATTAAAAACAAATACATTCGGCGCAAACAGGCTGGCTCTTTCCGGTTCAGGTTTTTCTGAAGATCAGATAATAACAGCCGCCGTCGGCATTGCGAAAAAAGCCGTAAATGGCGCGGACGCGTTCGTTGCTCTGGATATAGGCCCTACAGGCAAGCTTCTTGCCCCCTTTGGGGATTTGGATTTTGAAGAAGCGGTGGATATTTTTTCCGAAATGGTAAAAGCGGGAACGAAGGCAGGGGCGGATATTGTTCTTATAGAAACCATGAATGATACTTATGAAATTAAAGCGGCGATGCTTGCGGCAAAGGAAAATTGTGATCTTCCGCTGTTTGTAACTTTTACTCCCGACAGCGCAGGCAGGCTGTTAAACGGCGCGGATATTCAAACCGCGGTCTGCCTGATAGAAAGCCTGGGAGCTGCCGCCGTGGGCTTTAACTGCGGTTTTGGTCCGGCTCAGCTTAAAACTTTATTACCTGAATTGGCGCGCCACAGCGGTATTCCCGTTATTGTAAACCCCAACGCGGGAATTCCCGAGAGAATAAACGGAAAATCCGTTTATAACCTTAAGCCGGAAGTATTTGCGTCTGAAATGTCTGAACTTGCGCATAACGCGCAGATCATCGGCGGCTGTTGCGGCACTACGCCGGAACATATAGCCGCCGCCGTGCGCGCCTGTAAAGACATCGCCCGCCCGCCTGTAACGCAAAAGAACCTAACCGCGGTCTGCTCTTACGGAGAAACTGTTGTTTTCGGCGGCAATGTCGTCATTGTCGGGGAGCGGCTTAACCCTACAGGCAAGCCGCGCATGAAGAAAGCCCTTATCGAAGGCGATATGAATATTCTGTACCGCGAAGGGCTTGATCAGGCGGAACACGGCGCGCATATACTCGACGTTAACGTAGGGCTTCCCGGTATTGACGAAGAGGGGCTTCTTGCGCGGCTTGTATGCGGCTTGCAGAGCGTAACAAAAACGCCGCTTCAGATTGACACCGCAAACCCGGGAGCCGCGCAGAGGGCTTTAAGGCTTTACAACGGCAAACCGCTTTTAAATTCGGTAAACGGCAAAAAAGAATCCCTTGAAACAATGCTTCCTCTTGTAAAAAAATACGGGGCGGCTATCGTCGCGCTCTGCCTTGACGACGACGGAATCCCGGAAACAGCGGAAGGAAGAATAAAAATAGCCGAAAAAATTATCGCCTGCGCCGCCGGATACGGCATTCCCAAAAAAGATATAATCGTAGACGCGCTTACCATGACAATAAGCACCGGCTCCGATAACGCCCGCGTTACCCTTGATACCGTGGAATACCTCAGGCATAAGGTTGGGGTGCAAACCATCTTGGGAGTTTCAAATGTTTCTTTCGGGCTTCCCGCCAGGGAGAACGTTAACGCCGCGTTTTTATCCCTTGCAATGAGGGCGGGCCTTAGCGCGGGAATCGTCAATCCGATGAACAGCGCGATAATGGACGCGGTTTATGTGTATCAGGCTATAAACGGCGCGGATAAGAACTGCGCGCGTTTTATAAACCGCTTTACAAGCCGGGATCAGGCGGCGGCGTATTCGGAGTCGGTAAAGAAAGATACGCGTGAAGTAAGCCTTAAAGACGCGATTGTACAGGGACTAAAGGAACAATCCGCAAAAACGGCGGGAGCCATGAGCGAAAATACGCCGCCTATGGATATTATCAATGACCATTTAATTCCGGCGCTGGACAGGGCGGGAAAGGATTTTGAGAGCCAAAAAATCTTTTTACCCCAGCTTTTAATGAGCGCCGAAGCCGCAAAAGCGGCGTTTGAAGCCCTTTCGTTAAAAATGTCAAAGCAGGGCAGGGTACAGCACAAACGCGGTAAAATCGTACTTGCGACCGTCAAAGGCGACGTACACGACATAGGTAAAAATATTGTCAAGATACTTCTTGAAAACTATAATTTTCAGATAATCGACCTTGGAAAAAACGTAGAACCTTCTCTTATTCTGGAAACTGTACTTAAAGAAAACATAACCCTTGCCGGATTAAGCGCTTTAATGACCACAACGGTAGTTTACATGGAAGAAACAATCAAATTACTCAAAGAAAAAGCACCGAATTGCCGTGTAATGGTGGGCGGAGCGGTACTGACGGAAAGTTTTGCCGGTAAAATAGGCGCGGATTTTTACTCAAAAGACGCCATTAGCGCCGTGCGTTTTGCCCAAGATATGCTGGCGTAAAACCGCTAAAATACAGAAAAAAAGCGAATTTTCTTAAAGAAATATACGTTTTCTATTGCCATTAATGGTAAAAAAAGATACAATTTACATAGAATCGGTTTGTACTTGGGGGGGGAAGAACTGAAAGTATCTTTATTTGCTTTGATCCTGCTTACGGCAGGGTTTCTTATCCAAATTCAATATGTCTCTGCCCAGGAAGAAGCGCCCGCGGCTGAAGATCCTTTAAGGGCTGCCGAACGCACTTATACTTTTGGGGAAACAGATGAAACTCCGGCCGCGCAGACAGGTTCCGCCGTTTGGCCGGTTATCAGAATGATACTTGTTCTCGCTTTTACAGCCGCCGCCATTTACGGCGTGGTTTACTTTATCAAGCGTTCTTCCAAACAAGCCGTTTCAAAAAGCCCTTTCCTTAAAATTTTGGCAACGGCGCACCTTGGCGTAAACCGTTATGCGCATATTGTTTCCGTAGGCAGTAAGGCGTGGCTTTTGGGATCAAGCGACGGCGGCGTAAACCTTATCGGCGAAGTTGAAGATAAAGAAATAATCGACGCAATGCTTCTGGAAGAATCAAAAAACAGCGCGGAACCGCAGGGGCGCTTCCCTGATTTTATTTCAATGCTGCGCCGTTTTGGACTGCCGGCGCAAGCCGGAACTCCCGGCGCCGACGATATCCGCAAAAGGCGCGAAAGGTTAAAGGGGCTGTAATGATGAGTAAATTTTTGGGCTTTCCATTAATTTTTATTCTTCTGTTGCTTCTTTTGCCTGTTGCGGCTAACGCGCAGGCGGAGCCTTTCCCGGATATGGCTGTGCGCGGAACGATGAATATGCCGACTCCGCCCCCCCCTCCTGTGATTCCTTTTATCGACCTTACCGTGCGTAACCCGTCAGGCGGTCAGGAAGTGGCGTTTTCTTTGCAGTTGCTGCTGCTGTTAACTGTTCTGTCCCTCGCTCCAAGCATTATTATTCTTATGACAAGTTTTTTGCGCGTTTCGATTGTTCTGGATTTTATCAAGCGCGCGCTTTCATTACAGCAGGTTCCTCCCAATCAGGTAATTTTGGGGATTTCTCTTTTTTTAACGGTGTTTATCATGTGGCATACTTTTGAAGATATTTACAATAATTCGATAAAACCGCTTTCCGCGGGGGAAATTAACGTGCAGGACGCTTACAGCAAAGCGGTATCCCCTTTAAGGATTTTTATGTACAAACAGATGGGGCGCAGCCGCGACGGAAAACTTACCATCGGGCAGAAAAATATCCAGCTTTTTATGGCTATGCGCAATCTTGACAAGCCCAACACGTTAGATGACGTTCCTACTTATATATTAATTCCGGCATTCATTCTTAATGAACTTACTATAGCGTTCAGGATCGGAATATTGCTGTTTATTCCTTTCATAGTAATTGACATGGTAGTGGCAAGCGCGCTTATGTCTATGGGCATGATTATGCTTCCGCCTGTAATGATATCAATGCCGTTTAAACTTATTCTTTTTATACTGGTAGACGGCTGGGGGCTTTTAACGGATCAGCTGGTCCGTTCTTTCGTATAACGCGGCGTAGGGAGGATATATGAGTATTGGTGAAATTACGGCTATTTTGCGTCAGGGAGTGCTCCAGATACTGATGATAGCTTCTCCTCTTTTAATTTCCGCGCTTGTGATAGGTTTGGTTGTGGCTGTTTTACAAGCGACTACTTCCATTCAGGAACAAACTCTTGTTTTTGTTCCGAAGGTGGTTGTCATTCTTATTGTTCTCGCCGCGTTGGGCGGCTGGATGTTCACTTCTCTTGGGCAGTACACGAAAGAACTGTTTGAGCATATTCCGGATATGGCGAGGTAGGCGGGAGGCAAATGGTAGAAAACGACGTTCTGCAAAACATTCTTCTCTTCGGCCCGGTATTTCTGCTGATTGCCGTAAGGGCGCTTGCTATGATAGAAGTCACACCTCTGCTTTCGTCCGAGGCAATTCCGCAAGTGGTAAAAATTTCTCTCGCCGGTCTTGCGGCTTTTGCGGTTCTTCCGACGGCGGAAGTTTTTATGGCGGCTAACTCTCCGTCAGGTTTGGTTACCCTGCCCGGCGGCACTGTAAGCGATTTGCGCGGCGAAACTTTCAGCCTGCGTTTTTTCCTGCTTCTAATCGGAGAGGGGATAATCGGCCTTATTATCGGTTTTTACATAATGATTATTTTTTCCGCTTTTTCAACGGCGGGGCAATTTTTCTCCCTGCAAATGGGCTTCGGCGCGTCGGAAACTTTTGATCCGTTGTCGCAGATTGAAAATCCTCTCATGGGCCAATATCTTAACCTTGTATCCATGCTGGTCTTTATTACAATCGGCGGCTTTCAAACGCTTTTCCTGGGCGGATTCTGGCGTTCCGTGCAATCAATTAACATTATCGCCCTTGTCGAAGGCAGGGAGCCTGTCGTAACAATGGTTGTTTCAGGCCTTTCGCACCTGTTTATGGACGCAATGGTTATCTCCCTGCCGATCCTCGGCACGCTGTTTTTAACTTCTCTTACAACCGGGCTTATTTCCAAAGCCGCGCCGCAGATCAACATTCTTTCAGAAGGTTTTCCGATTTCAATTTCAGTGGCGTTTATTCTTATTTACGCTTCGCTTCCGTTTATGACTCAGGCTTTTGCCAATGTAATTGATTCAGGTTTTAGGTCTATCCAAACCCTGTATACGCAAATAGGCCGCCAGATAACGGCGGGAGGCGCGTTATGAGCAAATTAGAGCTTGTTCAATTTCAATTATACAGGGCGCCCCGTCTCCTCAATATCCACTTGCAGTGGTTTGCGGACGACGATGATACGCCGGGCAAGACCGAAGAACCTACCGAGCATAAATTACAGCGCCTGCGCGAAGAAGGGCAGGTTGTAAAAAGCCAGGAGCTTGTCGGCGCGATAGGGCTGTTCCTTCCCGCCATGCTTTTACTGTTCATGGCTCCTTCAATGCTTAGAACTTGCGTCGAGATGGTTAAATTTTTCTTCGAGCGTGCCGTAGAACTGGATCCCACAAAAGACGCTGTTATTCTGGTTGTTCTTTTAAGATATTTCGCTAAGCTTGCCTGGCCTATTTTAACAGTCGCTTTAATAGCGGCGATTTTTTCCAACGTGGCGCAAATCGGATTCATGTTTACTACAAAGCCGATTGTTCCCGATTTTTCAAAGGTGCTTCCAAAGATAGGGCAGTATTTCAGGCGTATATTTTCCGTAGACGGAATTTACAATTTTATTAAGTCTATCGCCAAGATGGCGATTATCGGATTTGTGGCGTTTATTCTGATATATTCGGAAAAAGGAAAGCTTCTTAATCTGCAAAAAACAGATGTCTGGGTAGGGCTTACCACAGTATCTTCAATCGCGATTAAGATGCTGATCATCTCGGCTATTTTGTTAATTATTTTATCGATACCGGATTATATGTTCCAGCGGTGGCGTTTCAGGGAACGCAACAGAATGACCAGGTACGAGATAAAAGAAGAAATGAAAATGTACGAAGCCGACCCGCAGGTACAGAGCAGGATACGCAGTCGTTTCAGGGAACTGTTAAGGCAGAATATCGCGGTCTCGGTTCCAAAAGCGGACGTGGTAGTTACAAACCCGACCCACCTTGCCGTTGCCATTCAGTTTGATCAAAGTTATATGGCAGGGCCTATGGTTGTCGCTATGGGAGCCGATGAAATGGCGGCGAAGATAAGGCAGATTGCGCAGGAACATGACGTGCCGCTTGTGGAAAATAAACCGCTTGCGAGGGTGTTGTACCAGGAAGTGAGGGTGGGGGATATTATCCCTCAGGTGCACTGGAATACGGTAGCTCTTATTTTAAGCAAGGTTTGGTACTTGAATGAGGAAAGACGCAGGAGGATTAGCGCGTAATGGGAGGGATAAATGGCTGACGCCGCAGTAGGCGCAGGAGGAACGCCGCCCCGCAGTTTATTCAGCTTTTTCAGGGAAAGTGTTCCCGCAGTCGCTGTAATAATAATTGTCGTTATGCTGATTCTGCCGCTTCCGACGTTTTTGCTTGACGCGCTTATGGCGATGAACCTTATGCTTTCTCTTTTGATCCTGCTTATAGTCCTTTATACACAAAAGCCAACCGAATTCAGCCTTTTCCCGACAATGCTTCTTGTCGCTACGGTTTTCTCCCTTGCGTTAAATGTTTCTTCCACACGGCTTATTTTAGCGCAAGGCGTTAAATTTAACGGCAGAATGGTAAGGGCGTTTTCTCAATTTGTAGTCGGAGTTTCGGGCAACGAAGGACTTGTTATCGGATTTATTATCTTTATCATAATAATCGCGGTTCAGGCCGTCGTTATTACAAAAGGAGCTACCCGCGTTTCGGAAGTCGCGGCGCGTTTTACGTTGGACAGCATGCAGGTAAAGATGATGGCGGTCGAAACCGAATACAGTTCAGGCTCCATCACAGAGGAAGAATCACAAAGAAGAAAAAGGGAAATACAAAAAGAATCCGATTTTTACGGATCAATGGACGGAGCGAGTAAATTTATTTCCGGCAATGTAAAAATAGGAATTCTAATAACCGCAATAAACGTGATTGGCGGCATTATTGTCGGAATGTCGCTTCACGGCGAGCCTTTATCCGCCGCGGCTAACAACTATGTAAGCCTCGCAATCGGGGACGGGCTTGTTTCCCAGTTTCCCGCGCTGTTAATTTCTACCGCGATGGGCATTGTTGTAACAAGGGCCGCCGCGTCAGGCAACTTGCCGGAACAGTTAATGGAACAAATTTTCTACAAAGGCGCGATAGTGTATTGGATCTGCGCCGGCGTTCTTGTGTTCCTTTCGGTACTGCCGGGTTTTCCGTGGTATGTTCTTGTTCCTATGGCGGCTCTTGTCGCTGCTCACGCGTATAGAATGGGAAAACAACAGAAAAAGGCCGCAAGCTTTAACGAGATGATGACAAAATCAAAAGAGAAGAAAGACGAGAAAGCCGGAGAGATTTCCCCCGTTGTTCCTCTTGACGCCCTTTCATTGGAACTCGGCTACGGGCTTGTCCCGCTTGTCGAAAAAGAAAAAGGCGCGGAACTTCTGGAAAGGGTGCAGGGCGTAAGGCGGCAGTCCGCCCTTGATCTGGGGCTTGTTATTCCAAAGGTAAGGATAATTGACAATTCAATACTGGAACCCTCGGAATACTGTTTTAAAATTAAGGGAGTAAATTCGGGCAGCGGAAAAATCCGCATAGGGTATTACCTTTGCATAAACCCCGGAACCGTAACAACAGAAATGGAAGGCGAAAAAACGGTAGATCCGGCTTTCGGGCTTCCGGCAATTTGGATAGATCAGGAAAAACGTGACGAAGCGGAACGCTGCGGCTATACCGTAGTGGACCCGCCTTCCATAATCGCGACCCACTTAACGGAAATTATCCGCCGCCACGCCGCGGAAATCTTAGGTCTTCAGGACACTCAGGCGATTCTGGATACCCTGCGCAAAGAATACCCGGCTGTTGTTGAGGAAGTTTTAAGGGAAGGCAAGGGCTTAAGGATTACGGAAATACAAAAGATACTCCACAGCCTGTTACGCGAAAGAGTTTCAATCCGCAACATGGTATCCATTCTGGAATCCATTGCCGATTACGCGCCCGTGTCTAAAAACATCTGGTTCCTTACGGAAAAAGCGCGCCAGGCCCTTGCCAGCCAGATATGCAGCCAGTATGCCGACGACGACCGCAAGCTTCGCGTCCTTACAATTGAGCCCGCGCTTGAGCAGAAGATCATCGACAGCAAATATGAAACGCCTTCGGGGATCATATCCGCTCTTGATCCTCCCTCTCATAAAATGTGGATTAACGCCGTTACCAAGGCTGTTACGGCGGTCAAAGAAAAGGGCTGGATGCCCGTCGTGCTTTGTTCGGAGCAGGCGCGTTTCCTTGTCAAGAATTCAACAGATCGCGAACTGCCGGATTTGGCGGTATTGTCCGTCCCCGAAATAGTGCCGGAGGTTATTCCGGAAGCGGTGGGAATGATACGGATAGAAAATAATACAACGGAGTAATGGTTATGGAAATGATTTTTGAAAAAGGGTTAAGCAGAATGGACTGCGAATTGAAAATCGCGGAAAAGTACAAACGCCCTTTTCATATCCTAAGTGAAAAGGCGGTAAAAATAGGCGGCTTTATGGGCTTATTTACAAAGCCAGGCGTAGAAGTGGGATTTTATTTTTCACCTACGGTTTATAAAAATCCTTCATGGGGGAATCGGGTATATGAAACTGTAAATAACCCCGCCGCAAATCTTGATGAAGAAAAAAAGAAATTCGCCGCCATGGGAAAAAGCAACGAACAGTCGGCTGTTAACACCCGCGACGCGGCTCAACAGATGCTTTTAAATTCAATAAATGATTCAATTAATGAATTAAAAGAAAAAATCGCCGCAGGTCCCAGAGATGAACACCCCGCGTTTATCCGCGCCGAAGAACTTCTTAAAACAAATGATTTTTCAGAAAAATATACCGCTGGAATTCTTGAAAGGCTTAGGAAAGAGATACCGCTTGAAACATTGGACGACCCGGACGCGGTTCAGGAAAAAATTCTTGAATGGATAGGGGAGAGCATAATTATTTATAAAGAAGAACCGGCGGTTCAAAAGCCAAAAATTATGGTTCTTGTTGGACCCACGGGTGTAGGGAAAACCACTACTGTTTCAAAGCTTGCCGCAATCTTCGGGATAGAAAGAGAAGGAAGCCCCGCGGTTGAAGTCCGTATGATAACTATCGATCTTTTTCGTATCGGCGCTAAAGAACAGCTTGAAAAAACAGGCGACCTTATGCAAATCCCCGTATTAAGCGCGGACAGCAAGATGTCGTTAAGGAAGGAAATCGCTCTTCATTCGGAGCATGTCGATCTTTTTCTGGTTGACACTATAGGCAACAGCCCGAAAGACTCCGTCAAGTTAGGTGAAATGAAAGAAATTCTTAACGGATGCGGAAGGGGTGCGGAGTATCATCTGGTTATTTCTGCGGGAACCAAGACCAGCGACATGGAGGAAATATTGCGGCAATTTGAGCCTTTTAATTATAAATCCGTAATACTTACAAAAATGGACGAGACGGACAGAATCGGCAATATAATATCCGCTCTTGCCGCCAAGAATAAGTCAATTTCATATATTACAGACGGACAAAAGGTTCCCGTTGATATAAGAAAAGCGTCTGTTGTGCGTTTCTTGATCAATCTGGAAGGTTTTAAGGTAGATAGGGATAAAATTGAAAAGCGCTTCCCGTCGGGCGAAGCGGATCAGTTTAAGTGGTGATAAACAGAGGTTAATTATGGAAGACCAAGCAGAGAAATTACGTGAAATAATGAAGCGCAAAAAAGAGGGGACTGTCCCGGTAAGAACAGCCCCTGCGGCGAAGGCGAATGTAAAAAGCGCCGATAAACCGCGCATTATAACGGTTACTTCCGGCAAGGGCGGCGTGGGAAAAACCAACCTTTCCGTGAATATGGCGCTTGCGTTCGCGAGAATAGGCAAGAAAGTAATTGTAATGGACGCGGACTTAGGCCTTGCCAATGTTAATGTAATGCTCAACATGATTCCTAAATACAACCTTTACCATGTGATTAAAAAGCAAAAAACAATCCGGGAAATTCTGGTGGAAACGGAATACGGCATTTCCATTGTAGCCGGCGCTTCCGGTTTCTCGCAGATAGCGAACCTTGGCGAAGAGGACAGAAAAGATTTTATAAAAGAACTGGATTCGCTTTCCAACGCGGATATTATTATTATAGATACAAGCGCGGGAGTCTCCAGCAATGTTCTTGATTTTATCGCCGCCGCCGACGACGCGGTAATAATCACAACCCCCGAACCTACCGCTATCACAGACGCTTACGGAATTATTAAAATTATAGCTACGGAGTATGATTCCCTTAACATGGGGTTAAAACTTGTCGTAAACCGCGCAAGGGGCGCGGCGGAAGCGAAAAGCGTCGCCGACAGAATGATAAATATATCTGGACAGTTCCTGAATTTAAAGGTTGATTATCTGGGATTTATATACGATGATTCTTCCGTTCCTCATGCGGTTTTAAGGCAAAAGCCTTTTATGGTGGTAGATCCAAAATGCAAGGCAAGCATCTGCGTTCAGCATATTGTAGAGCGCATGGACAGAAACAAACACGGGGAATCGCACGGCTTCGGCGCGATGCTGAAAAGATTTTTCGGCGGTTCGCCTGAAACAATATAAAGGGGTAAAAGGTGGCCAATATAAAGTGGGGAGCAACTTTAGGCATAATCGCGGCAATTATTTCTATAACGCTTGGTCTTATTTTCGGCGTCCGTATGGCGGATATTCTTTTAAGGGCGGTAATCTTTTTATTTGTATTTTTCGCGCTGGGCTCCGGTATCCGGGTAATGATAAACAACTTTTTTCCCGAACTTATGTATTTTGACGACGGCTCAGAATCGAAAATCAATTTTGATGATCAGCCGCCGCAGCCGGGTTCCCAGGTTAATATCACTCTTGGCAGCGCCGGCGAATATGCCGTTCCTGAAATGTACAGGGATTCAAGAGATTCACAGGAATTGGGCAATATAGAAGACCTGATATCGGGACATTTTAAGGTTCGTACAGCAGTTGACAATGATGATTATGAGGAATCCGCCGCTCCGGAACAAGGTTCAGGGGGTATAGACCTAACAACCGAAGATGATTATAATATTAAAAGGGATAGCTTTAGCGCCATGCCCCAGGAATTTGCAAGCTTTAAGGAACCTGACCCTGAACCGGAACAGGAGCCTTCAAAGCCCGTTTCATTTGAAAAACCGGTTTTTACCCCTGTTTTTGAAGGCGATTCGGACGATTTGGGGGCTTTACCGGATTTGGGGTCTATGGCGACTGCTTTTTCAACAGGTTTTGATGAAATGGAAACTACAGCTATGCCGCATTTGGGAGATGAAGCGGATTCTTCCCAAACGCAGTATAATAAGGGCAATAAGCCCCAGCCGTTACAGGGGGATTTTAATCCCCAGGAACTGGCGCAAGGGATTAGAACGGTATTAAGTAAAGATCAAGGTAGGTAGGTTTGGGAATGCCGGAACAGAAAACAGAAGAGGAAATGTGGCAAGAGTACCGTAAAACACGGGACCCTAAAATAAGGGAAGCCTTTATAAAACAATACGCCCCTCTTGTAAAATATGTAGCCGGAAGAGTCGCCGTAGGAATGCCCAATAATGTCGAGTTTGACGATCTTGTAGGCTTTGGGGTTTTCGGGCTTATCGACGCTATAGAAAAATACGATACGGAAAAAAATGTAAAATTTAAAACCTATGCCGTTACGCGCATACGGGGAGCGATTTTTGACGAACTGCGCCTGATAGACTGGGTGCCGCGTTCGGTAAGGCAGAAAACCCGCGAAGTGGAAACAACCATTTCATCTTTGGAAGCCCAGCTTGGCAGAACGGCGTCGGATCAGGAAATAGCAAACGCTATGGGTCTTGATGAAACCGAGTACATGAAAGTAATTCAAAAGATTTCAGGAACTTCAATAATATCGCTTAACGATTTATGGTATTCGGGCGATGAAAATGACAAAGTATCAATCGGAGACAGCATAGAATCCCCTTCCAGCCTGAATCCCGACGTAATGGTAGTAAACGATGAAATCCGCCGCGTTATAGTGGACGCTATAAATGAACTGCCGGAAAAAGAAAAGAAAATACTTGTTTTATATTATTATGAAGATTTAACGTTAAAAGACATAGGACGGGTGCTGCAGGTAACGGAATCGCGCGTTTCCCAGCTTCATACAAAAGCCGTTTTACACCTAAGATCCAAATTAACAAATATCCGTAAAGGTATAGTATGATTGATTTTATCCAGTTGCAGCAAATTGTAAAAGAGCATCTGGAACAGGATCGGGCAATCAGGACTGTAGACGCTTCGGGTCCCACTCTGGAAGCGGCTGTAAACGAGGCCGCCGCCCTGCTTGATACGTCTGTCCGCCACCTTGAATACGAAATAATCGAAAGAGGTTCGTCCGGTTTTATGGGCGCGGGCAAGAAAGACTGGTTAATCCGGGCTTACGAACACGCCCGCGTCAAAAAAACTATATTGTCGGAAGAAGAACAATCCGAAGAAGCCGCATCCGACGAGCCTGTTATTATCGACAAAGACGGAAACGCTTTTGTACAACGCTGGCCTAACGGGGTTTTCCTTAAAGTTACCCCTCCTGTGGGCAAAGGCAAGAGAGCGAATCAAACGCACGCAATACATGCCCTTGGAGCAAAAGATATCAGCGAATATGATATGGACATTGTAAATAAACTGGTAGATGAAGCGGAAGGAAAATATTATAAAGTAGCGGAATATGAACATAAACCGCAAAATGACAGTACGGCTTCGGTGCTTGTAGATGACAATGAAATGAAAGTTACCCTTATTGTAACGCCTCCGGGAGAAGGCGGCTGTGACATGACGATGGAGGCTTATCATAGCCTGCTTGTACAGAACAGGGTTTACAACGGGGTAAAAGAAGAATACTTGCAGGAATTTGCAGATAACCCTGTTTACAGGGAACATGTGGAAGTCGCCGAAGGGCTTAGGCCTGTCAACGGCAAAGACGCCTATATCAAATATAATTTTGAAACAGATCAAACAAAAATATCGTTAAAAGAAGGCGCGAACGGCAAGGTTAACTTTAAGGAACTTAATATTATTCAAAACGTCGTGGCGGATCAGATTCTTGCGACTAAAATTCCGCCGGAAGACGGCGAAGACGGCAAGACCGTTACGGGAAAAATACTTCCCGCAAAAGCCGGAAGCGATATTCCCATGCCCGTTGGGAACAATGTGCGCGTCAGCGACAGCGAAGATACCATTCTTGCGAATATTAACGGACAGGTAATAATCGCAAACGGCAAGATAAATGTTGAGCCTGTCCTGACGGTAGAAGGCGATGTAAACCTGAAGACCGGAAACATAATTTTCCTTGGAACGGTTATTATCGGCGGAAATGTGGAAGACGGATTCTCGGTAAAAGCGGACGGAAATATCGAAGTAAAAGGAACGGTCTCTAAAGCCGAATTGGACGCGGAAGGCGACATAATTATTTATCAGGGCATAAACGGCAAAGGCGGCGGCAAAGTCCGCGCCGGAAGATCGCTTTGGTCGCGTTTTATTGAAAACGCCAATGTAGAAGTCGGAAACATGGTAGTTGTAACCGACGGTATCATTAATTCTTTTGTAGACGCTGTAAAAAGCATTGTCTGTATGGGCAAACGCGCGAATATCATGGGCGGCCGCCTTCGCGCGGGAGAGGAGATCAGCGCCAATGTTCTTGGAAACCCGACAAGCGGTACGGAAACAATTTGTGAAGTTGGATTTGATCCCAAGAGCAAGGTGGAATTGGAAAAACTTACGCTTCAAAAAACAACTTCCACGGAAGAACTTGAAACAATAAGAATGGATCTTCAAACATTAATTAATACCAAAAAACAGCGCAAGACTCTTCCCGAAGAAAAAGAAGCTTATATGCAGGAATTAATGGAAAGACGGCAGGTTTTAACCGAAGACCTGAAGAAGGTAGATGAAAGGCTGGAAAAGATACAGGAATTCATGAACAGTATAGAAACCCGCGGAAGAGTGTCCGCGGCGAAAAAAGTGTATCCCGGCGTGAAAATAATGATTCGTGATGTGAAAGAGGATGTCCGTACCGATTACCGCGCGACAACCTTTATTTTGGAAAACGGCCTTATCAGGGTATCCAAGTACGAGGAACCTGATGAAATGGCGCAAAAGGGACTTGATGGCTATAGCTCCCATTGACCTTCAAACATTATTTACCCAACTGGACAAAGTTGCCAAAACCCAGGCCTCCCAGCGGGAAAGCCAGGTTATTCAACAGGCTGTGCAGGGCGTACAGCATCAGCGAAAAACGGAAGCGCAGATTGAGCAGGTAAACGAAGCCCAAAATATGGGAGAAGGCGTAGAAAAAGTCGGCGATAAGAAACACGGCGAGCAGGGCGAAGGTAAAGGGAAGGGCAGGGGACAAGCCGGAAAAGAAGATGAAAATGGAAATGAAAGCCGCCCATCTGTTTTAAGCGACCCAAGTTTGGGAAAGAATATTGATATAAGCCTATGAACATATCTTTAATTATTTCAATTTCTTGCCTTGTGTTTTGTCTGCTCTCTGTCTTTTATGTTAAATGGTATATAAAACGCAAAGTTTCCGCCTCTGAACTTTTGGCTGAATACAGGGCAGAAGTTTACAGGCTAAACGCGGATATTAACGCCGTTACGGACAGGGATTTATCGCTTGTAGAAGATCGTATAAAAAAATTAAAGGAAATTCTGGAAGACACAGACAAGCGGGTTAAAGTTTATGTGCAGGAACTTGACCGCAGCCGCACAGGGGAAGCGCTTTATACAAGTCTTGGCAAAGGAATACGTGCCGCGTTAAAAACTACGCCGGATATGAAAACTGCGCCTGAAAATCCGCCAAAGCCTATTCAGGAACCTGAACTAAGCAAGCAAACGCCCCAGTTTACGCTTTTCCGGCAGGAAAAACAGCCCTCTGAACCTCTTGTTCCGCCGCCTGTGTCATCTGAACCTTCCTCGTCAAGACCGCCTTCCAAACGGCAGATTCGCGCTCAAATTGACGAACTTGTTAAGGAAAATCTATCTCCGGCTGAAATCGCGTCCCGGCTTGACATCAGTATTGCGGAAGTTGATCTTGCGATGAGTCTTATGAAAAGCAAGAGGTAGTATTGAATAATATCTTTTAATTATGCACACTTAACCATGAATAAAAAAACAGCGTTTTTATTATTACTTTTGTTTTTATTTGTTTTTTCCTCTCTTTTTGCCGAAGGTGAAAATATTACGCTTAAGATTGCCGTAATGGGTCCCGGCGATGAGCTGTATTTTTGGTGGGGGCATATTGCCCTTGTTATTGAAGATTCTGAAACAGATACAAGCCGTTTTTTTGATTACGGCCTTTTTTCTTTTGAAAATGATAATTTCTTTTATAACTTTGCTTTCGGGAGGCTTCTTTACAGCTGCGGAGAATCATCAACAGACAGAAATATTGCCGGTTATGTGTTTACAAACCGGGATATTGTTTTTTACACGTTAAATGTTTCTCCGGAAACCCGTATAAAAGTGCGTGATTTTGCTGAGTTAAATGTTCTTCCGGCAAACAGGGATTATTATTATCATCATTTTAAGGATAATTGTTCTACAAGGATTCGGGATATTATCGATCTTGCGACAGACGGACAGTTTAAGGAACAATACGGTAACGCACCCGGTCGTTATACATTACGCCAGCATGTACGCCGCCATACCTGGTTTATGCCTCCTGTTGACTGGATACTTAATTTCTGGATGGGGCAGGTTATTGATACCCCCATTACAATTTGGGAAGAGATGTTTCTTCCGTCGGAAGTAGGTAATCGTATTGAAGATTTTTGGTATACAGACGCAAAAGGCGAAAGACAAAGACTTGTAAACAATATAGAAGTAGTATACATTGCGGAAGACCGCCCAAAAGTTCTGGATACGCCGAGAAAACAATGGCCGAGGGAATTGGCGTTTAGTCTTGGGTTATCAGTTATATTTGGATTTTTCTTCTTTTTACAGAAAAAAAACTGCCGCGCTGGAAAAATACTGGCGGGTATCAGCATGAGCCTGACAGGCATTGTTTTTGGCTTTGCAGGTTTGCTTCTTTATTTCTTAAATCTTTTTACCAATCATGATTATACCTTTCAAAATTATAATATGCTTTTTGGAACCCCGTTGCTTCTTGCCTCCGTTCCGCTTGGAATCTGTTACGCGTTTACAAAGAATACGGGAAAACAAATTCTTTATGACGCGTTATTAAGGCTTATCTGGCTTCTTGCCGCGCTTGGTATTTTTATTTCCATGGTTATTAAGATTCTGCCTATGTTTTATCAGCAGAACCTTACCGACCAGATGCTTATGCTTCCTTTAGCCCTGCTTTTTGCTTTTCAACCCGCCGGTTTGCCGGAGGTATTTGAAAAATATTTATCAAGATTTTTCCGCCACAGGTAGGTAAAGAGTAATATATGGGCAATTCGATAGAATGGCAGGATATAACCTATAAAGAAACATTTGACGAAGAGATAAGGGGTCTTACCCGCCGCCGTCAGACGGATTCGAACTGCAAAATTCAGGATTTAGAGGGTATTTTGAATTCCCTGTATATTATGGAAGGAGCCGACCATATAGGCCGCGGCAGCCTACAGGACACTATTTTATCCGCCAGAATAGCCGCCTACGAGCATTTTATAGCCCAATGGAAAGCCGAGTCCGGCGAATAATTCTATTTTTTCGTTCTTTTCTGTAACCTTTTTCCCAATATATGGTTGTATAGTCAGCAGACTAATGTGATATCATGTTCCTCCTATTTCTCCTTTCCCCGGAGTTACTCCTTTCTCCGGGGTTTTTTTATGCCTTTTTTGATGTTTAGCCCCTATTGACAATATTTTGCTAATTATGTTATGTTCTTAATAGATTTCATCAAAGTTATTGAACTTTATGGAGTTTTAATCCCCTGTAGCTCAGCTGGCAGAGCAAGTGGCTGTTAACCACTGGGTCCGTGGTCCGAATCCGCGCGGGGGAGATACTAAAAGCACGCCGAAGGCGTGTAGATGAATAAATCCAAACGCTCCGGCGCCGAACAAATTTACCAAAGATGACCAAATGAGGCTGGCTTTAGCCAGCCGTCCGCGCCGCGGTCATAGCGAGGTACGCGCCGCTTTTCCAATAAAGTAAAAGATTTGCGGCATTATCCTATACTTAACAAAAGCACGCCGAAGGCGTGTAGATGAATAAATCCAAACGCTCCGGCGCCGAACAAATTTACCAAAGATGACCA
>Ga0268262_10002278_pt1 | contig 22484 bp, 16 predicted proteins | sample TergutNc150P3_FD_190354 | JGI IMG/M metagenome (GOLD analysis project Ga0268262, IMG submission 190354) | Nasutitermes corniger P3 segment gut microbial community from laboratory colony in Florida, USA - Nc150 P3 (SPAdes) (version 2) | ecosystem: Host-associated > Arthropoda: Insects >...
ACATATAGAACGGCTTGAGAAAATGCGGAAACACGCCGATTCACACGGCGACAAACGTACTTTTTTGGGTGCGGTTGCCGGTGTTGTGGTAGATGATGAGTCAAGAGAGTATGCCTTAAATCAAGGTTTTTATTTAATTGAGCCTGAGGGAGAAGACCTTATCATTACCCCGCCAAACGGCAAGCCGAAAGAGTGGTAGCAAATTCAAAGAGCAATGAGCAGTGAGCAATTAGCAAAGGAAGAGGCAAAGAGTCTTGCCTTTGCTCTTTGATACCTGCTCTTTGCTATTTGGCTTTATTCCTCACTCCTCACTCCTAATTCCTCATTTATTTTCCCCGCCAGTTCCTTCGCCGCCGAGCTTAACTCCGCCATTCGGCTCTCTTTCTCGCTTCTGCGCTTGATCTCGACCTGCCCCTGCGCCAGGCCCTTGTCGCCGATCACTACGCGCCAGGGTATGCCGGTAAGGTCGGCGTCGTTGAACTTCACGCCGGGGCGCTCGTTCCGGTCGTCCAATAAGACTTCAATGCCCGCTTTCTCAAGCTCGTCTGCAAACCGGTCGGCGGCGGCCTTTACCTCTCCCTCGTATTTTATGGGAACGATTATGACATGGTACGGCGCGACAGAGACGGGCCAGACAATGCCCGCTTCGTCGTGGTGCTCTTCTATGACCGAGGCCAGGGCCCTGTCAACGCCGATGCCGTAACTGCCCATTGTGGGGGTCCGGCTTTTGCCGTTCTCGTCCAGATAATGCACGTTCATGCTGCGGGTGTATTTATAGCCCAGTTTGAAAATGTGGCCCAGCTCGTTGCCTTTTTTTTCGTATAACGTTCCGCCGCAAACGGGGCAGAGGTCTCCGGCTTTAACGGTGCGGAGATCCGCCGTCATCCAGGGCGTGAAATCCCGGCCGTAGGCGACGTGCTTATAGTGCAGGTCTTTTGCCAGCGCGCCTGTAACCGCGTCGCCCATACCGGTAACCGAATGATCGGCGATGACGGGCAGAGCGGCAAGCCCTACGGGGCCGGCAAAGCCCACAGGCGCGCCGGTCAGCCGGACAACGTCGGTGTCGGAGGCAAGGGCGACCTCTCCGGCTTTTACCAGCGCGGCAAGCTTCGTCTCGTTTACGTCAAGGTCGCCGCGAATCGCCACGGCGAAGAAAGCCTGGGGATATATTTCGACGCCGCCTTTGCCTCCGTCCGCGGCGAAGTTTTTCCGTTCCAGCCCTTTACAGCCGGGCGCGCAGGAAAGATCGAGTTCCACGTTGACGGCGCGGTAGATAAGGGTTTTGATGAACTGTTTTGAACTCATGGGTGTAGTGTCCGGGTTCTTCAGGAACGCGCCGAGTTCTTCAATGGTTTTAACATCCGGCGTGTCGATTTTCTCATAGGGGGGTATATTTGCCGCTGCCGCTTTTGCCTCTTCAATTGAAGAAACGGCGAAATCGGGCTTGCATCCTGCCTTTTCCACATTGGCGGCGTAGCCGCACTGCGGGCAGAGGATCAGGGTGTTGTCGCCTATCTCGCTTTCCACCATAAACTCTTCCGAGCCTGAGCCGCCCATCGCCCCTGAATCCGCCTTGACGGGAATTACCGAGAGGCCGCAGCGTTTAAAAATCTTCCTGTATGCTCTGCCCATGGCCTGGTACGTTTTGTCCAGGCTTTCGTCGTCGCAGTGCCACGAGTAGGCGTCTTTCATCGTGAATTCGCGCCCGCGCATTACGCCGTACCGGGGGCGTATTTCGTCGCGGTACTTTGTGTTGATCTGGTAGAGGACGAGGGGGAGCTGTTTGTAAGAGGACAGCTCGTCGCGCACAACGGCGGTAAAGGCCTCCTCCGCAGTGGGGCTGACTACAAAGTCGTTGTCCAGCCGGTTCTTCGCCCTCAGCATCCCTTCGCCCATCGCTTCCCACCGCCCGGACTCTTTCCATATCTCGCCGGGCTGCACGACGGGCGGTTTCATTTCCAAAGCGCCTATGGCGTCCATTTCTTCGCGTACTATATTTTCGACCTTGCGGAAGGCCCGCAGTCCCAGGGGCAGGTAGGCGAAAAGGCCGTTAGCCAGCTTGCGGATCATGCCTGAGCGGAACATCAGCCTGTGGCTTGCGATAACGGCATCTGCGGGGACTTCCCGCAGGGTCGGGATAAATGTGCCGGAGTAGTTCATGGGATTACTATACAGAAATTGCGGGTAAATGGGAAGGAGAAAAAAATTAGGAATGAGGAATGAGGAGTGAGGAATAGAAGAGGAAGCCCCCCCTCTAAGCCTGGGACGTACCCGCTCCTAATCTTCTTCTTCCTTTGCTCCCTGCTCTTTACTCTTTGCTATTTTGTCTTCATGCCCCTTGCGCCTGTCTCTGCCAATTTTTGCTTTCTCTTTCCCTTGTGTACGTTCCCGGCACTGCTCCGTCTGCAAAATACCTTTCGCGCAAGTTGCCGATGGTATACCCTCCTTCCTTACCACCAAGTGCATAAATATTAAAATTAGCTGAAGTAATCGTGCCTTGAAAAGTTACGCTGGTAAGGCTGTCGCAATATGCAAAAGCGTATTCCCCAATACTGGTAACGCTTGCCGATATGGTTATGCTTGCAATGCCTGCACTGAGAAAAGCCTCCTTTCCAATGCTGGTAACGCTGTTTGGTATGATTACGCTGGTAAGTTTTTCGCAGGTGGCAAAAGCCTGTTGCCCAATGCTGGTAACGCTGTTGGGTATGGTAAAAGAAGCATTTGTTTTCCCTACCGGATAAACAATTAATGTTGTTTTGTTTTTGTTGTACAAAACTCCGTCCTGTGCGCTGTATGCGCTGTTGGCTGCGCCGACATTTATTGCGGTAAGGCTTTTACAACCGTTAAAAGTGCCAGCCCCAATACTGGTAACGCCATTCCCTATGGTTATGCTGGTAAGACCTGAATGTGCAAAAGCACTTTCTACAATGCTGGTAACGCTGTCCGGTATGGTTACTCTGGTAAGGCTGGTGCAACTGCTAAAAGCGTTATTCCCAATGCTGGTAACGCTGTTTCCTATTGTTACGCTGGCAAGGCTGGTGCAACCGCCAAAAGCACCAATCCCAATGCTGGTAACGCCGTTACCTATGGTTACGCTGGTAAGGCTGGATTCGGCAAAAGCAAACAACCCAATGTTGGTAACGCTGTCCGGTATTGTTACGCTAGTAATGTTCTTGTTTTCTTGAAAAGCCCTATCCCCAACACCTGTAACATTGTTCGGTATGACTACACTTTTACTTGTACCGACGTATTTGGTTATCGTTGTGCCTGACATTGTAAAATCGCTTGCCGGATTTGCTGGTTGAGTGGCGGTAGCTGGCGTTGTTGCCGGGGCCGCCGTTTGCGCCGTTGCATCCGTTTCGGAAGACTGCTGTCTGTTTCCGCGCTCCCCGCCCTCGCGCCTTTCGCGCCGAGGTTCCGCCCGTTCTTTCTGTTCGTCCAGTTCTTTTTTCATTCTTTCAATTTCTTCCGCGCCGGCGTTCGCGCTTTCCGCCGCTTCAAGTTTCGCCTGCATTTCATTGAGCTGTTTGGCAAGCGCGGCGACTTCCGCCGATTCCTTGTTCTTGTTACATGCCGTTACGGCGATGAGCGCCGATACGAGCAAAACCGTTTTGACCGCGTGCTTCATAATTGACCTTCCTTTATATGAGTTTTATAAAAAAGCCGGTGTCCCCGCGCAAGCGCGAACGCGGCGTTTTTTGAGAGGCGGGAATTGTTAAAAATTGATGAAAAAGTTAAGTTAAGCGGTTTGTGTAGTTGACACGAATCTATGCGTTGTTTAAGTATAATTGGGGGTTTGTCCCGATACCCGATACCCGAATGGGGTACTGCGCCTTAAACCGGCGGTTCTTTCAATCATTGGGAAAATGGTAGCAATTCAAAGAGCAAAGAGCAAGTAGCAATTAGCAAAGGGAAGAAGGGAAGAGGCTTGTCTTGCCTTTGCTCTTTGATACCTGCTCTTTGCTCTTTGGCTTTATTCCTAATTCTTCCTTTGCTAACTTCTCACTGCTCATTGGTTTGTGTATAATGCAAACATGAGATCAACAAGGGAAATCGCGCTGGACGGCAAATTGACGGAAACGGCAGGGGCTTTCGGGCTTTCCGGAAAGGCTGTCGCCGCGCTGGAAATGCTGCTGCATGACGAAGAATTGCAGGCGGCGCAGGAATACGCCAACACCGTTTCGATTGTCAGGCTGGGGTACAACGATCACGGGCCGGTACACATGAGAACCGTCGCGATGAACGTCCTGATTATGTTCCGTCTGCTGCGCCAGGCGGGAATTAAAACAAGCCTGGAAAACGACGGGTGCGGCGACTTTGAAGACAGCCTGACAGCGGCGTTATGCGCCGCGATCCTGCACGATCTGGGCATGGGCGTCGGGCGGCAGGATCATGAAATGCACAGCGTGTACCTTTCTTTGCCTATTATTAACCGGCTTCTGGAAGAGGTGTACCGGGGCAATTTGCAGAAACAGGCTATGATCCGCGCCCTGACCCTGGAATGTATTTCCGGCCACATGGGGGCGCGTGCCATTCATTCCGTTGAGGCGGGCGTAGTGCAGATCGCCGACGGCTGCGACATGACCAAGGGCAGGGCGCGTATCCCCCTTGCGATCGGGCAGGCGAAAGTCGGCCACATTCACCAGTATTCGGCGAATTCCATCGAGGAAGTCCGCATTGACGCGGGAAAGGAAAAGCCCATACGCATTGATGTCCGCATGTCCAACGACGCGGGTTTTTTTCAGGTCGAGGAAGTGCTGTTAAAAAAAATCGCAGGCAGCACGGCAAAGCCCTTTATTGAACTGTACGCCCAGGTTCGGGAAGAAGCCCCGCACCAGTATTTGTGATAACATTCCATAACCAGTATTGGGAAATAGATCTTATACTATTTTGTAATCACTGACGAATTCTTGAATGATAATCGGTGACGGCGGTATGTTTTTTCTATAGATTCCTTTACAGATACGGAAATATCCCCTACAAGCCTGTCTATTAGGATGGAAATATCATCGGTTATGGCTTTTTCACGCCTAAAAAGTTCAAACTCCTCTATTTTTAGCGCTTTTGCTATTTTCACGAGAGTATCAGGGTAAGGCCATTTTACACACCGTTCAATACTGCTAAGAAAAGTAATTGAAATATCCGCTTTTTCGGCTAAATCAGCCTGTGACCAGCCATGATTACGGCGAAAAAGCCTGATGTTATTACTTAAAATAATCCTTAAATTTTTTCCATCCATAACAATTACTCTATTGGTTGTATGCCTAATAGGGCTATTGATATTTTTCCAGTAGGAGTATAGAATTACAAATATCTAGTAGGAATATAGTCTATATTTCTACTAGATATAAAAGCGCGGCACACTGCAAGAGCGGTATTTATGTCGCCGCGAAAATCGACATTCCAGGAGATTATTATGGCTAATTTAGTTTTGCGGTTTGGATATAGAATTGTAGAAATTGTCCTTAAAAAATTTAATCTAATTCCTTGCGGTACTATGATGGCATTAGATAAAGAAAGGAAAAAATTTTCCTTTAAAAGTGGCGACTATGTAAGGACATCTTCATTGGAGCTTATTGCCAATGAAATTTATGATAAAAATATTGGTGGAAATGTCGCGGAACTTGGGGTTTATAGGGGTGATTTTGCAAAAATTATTAATGAGGCTTTTCCTGATAGAAAATTATACTTGTTTGACACGTTTGAAGGTTTTGATAAACGAGACGTAAAAACAGAATTAGAAAATAGTTTTTCCACAGGGGACCAGGATTTTTCCGGAACCAGTGTCGAACTTGTTTTAGACAAAATGCAAAACAGGCAAAACTGTATTGTGAAAAAAGGTTTCTTCCCGGAAACTGCTATCGGAATAAATGACAGCTTCTCTTTTGTAAGTATAGATGTTGACTTATATGAACCCATGTATAAAGGTCTACATTTCTTTTATGAAAAATTGAATAGCGGAGGATATATTATGCTTCACGATTATAATAATAAAGGGTATAATGGAGTAAAAATCGCATTAAGGAAATTTAGTGACGAAAAAAATGTTCCATATTTCCCAATATGCGATGCATGGGGAAGTGCAGTAATAATGAAACCATAAATAAGGTGGCAGGAACAGATTGATTTGTTTGGGGGATCACGTCGATCCCAGTCCTTAATTTTCCTTTGACTTTATTGGAACTTATCGAATGGGCTATTGAGGAAAGGGAGGATATGTATTTCTCCAACATTGCAGATGAAAGGATGCGTCATCCCAAGTGGGTCAAGGATAGCGAAAATATATAGTAAAAATCGGAAATAGAAAAGATATATATGAAGATTAGCGCGGTAAATATGGCATATTTTTAAAGGCTATATTATACTAACACCATGAAAAATACCCTGTCCCAGGTGGATCTTATCCGGGAGGCGTTCCATTACAAGAGCCGCTTTGAGGGTTCCACTATGGTGTTTAAAATTGACTGCCCCGTGACCGAGGACCCGGGGTTTCCCTGGCTGGTGAAAGACCTTGCGCTATTGGCGCAGACAGGCTTCAAGGTTGTTATAGTTCCGGGCGCGAAGGAAGCCATTGACCGGGTTTTGCAGCAGCACAAAATATCCTCCTCTTTTAACACAGCCGAGGATTCAGGCGAGCCTGTCAGAATCACCGACGCCCAGGCGATGCCCTTTGTGGAAATGGCGGCGTTCCATGTGGCAACCCGTTTTATGACTTTCCTTTCAGGCAGCCGCGTGGACGCGATAATCGGGAATTTTGTCAGGGCGAGGGGATTGGGAGTCGTGAACGGTATTGATATGGGTCATACAGGGGCCGTCGATAAAATTTTTAAGGAATCGATAAGCAGGGTGCTCGACCTGGGGGCCGTTCCCATACTGCCCTGCATAGGATGGAGTCCGGCAGGCAAAGCCTACAACGTGCCGAGCGACGAGATCGCCCTCGCCGTGTCCTCGGCGTTAGGCGCAAATAAGCTGTTTATCGTTTCAGCGCGTAACGGCGGGATATGCGGGGAAGTAAAACCGCTCCCCGAAAACGTAGAAACCAGGGAAGACGGCAGCATAGTGCGGCTTACACCGGCGGATACTGAAAGAATTATTTCCTCGCTTGTTTCCTCAAGCTCTGGCACAACGCCCCCGCCATTACTGCGGGAACTGCGGCTGGCCCTCAGCGCCTGCCGCGCCGGCATTGACCGGGTGCATCTCATCGACGGCAGGGAAGAAGGGGCCATGCTCAAAGAGCTTTTCTCCAACCTCGGCGTCGGGACAATGGTCTTTACCGATGAGTACGAATCGATAAAGCCCCTTCGCAGTCAGGATTTGCCGGACATATTACGCATAATGGAGCCGCTGATGAAAACGGGCATCCTCATCAGGCGCACGGCGGAGCAGATACAGGAAAAGAGGGATGATTACGCTGTTTTTGAGATTGACGGTTCCGTCCACGCCTGCGGCGCGTTGCACGACTGGGGCGAGGGCCAGGGTGAAATCGCCGCCGTGGCAAGCGATCCCCTGTATTCCGGCATGAATCTGGGCCGCCGCATCGTGGGCTTTTTAATCGAAAAGGCCCGCAGAAAAGGCCTGAACCGTGTATTCGTCCTCACCACCGCCACACAGGACTGGTTCGAGGCCCTCGGCTTCCGCGAAGCCAGGTTGGACAGCCTGCCCGAAAAAAAGCGGCTGGTTTACGACCAAAGCCGCAAGAGCAAAGTCTACGCGCTGGAACTATAGGGCGGCGACAAATGGCAATTAAACCAGTAGACACAGCGGTTGTTTTTCTGCTATAATAACATAATGGCGCCGTACCCAAGCGGTAAGGGAGAGGTCTGCAAAACCTTTATGCATCAGTTCGATTCTGATCGGCGCCTTATTTTAAGGCTTTATGCCATGTAGGGTTTACTGCATTATGTTAATATAATCCCCATGACTGAAAGAAATGCCAAATTGCCCACTTTTCAGCCATTTTTCGGGTGAATTCTGGTTCTCTCTCTTATAAAGGAAATAATTTATGGAAAATATAAAAACGGAAAAAGTCAGTACAAAAAAAATATTCACAATAGCAGTTCCCCTTATTCTTCAGCAGTTGAGTTTGCAAATGCAGGTTTGGGTTGACAGGGCTATGTTGGGTCATGTTGACTCAAAATATTTTTCCGCTGTTGGAAACGCATTAGTTCCGTTTTATGCGGTTGTCGCCATTATAAACGCTATTTGCTGTGGAACGACTATTTTGATGGCCCAAAATATAGGGGCAAAAAATATATCTCAAAGTAAAGAGTATGCGGAATGTTCTTTTATCGGAAATTCAATATTTCCTTTAGTGGCTTTTTCATTTTTCTTTTTTGCCTCTGGTTTTTTGTTTAGGTTAATGGGTGTTCAATCGCCCATTCTTGAATACAGTACATCATATATAAAAATATTGTCATTTACTTTGTTAATTTTGGGAATTGTATCAACTTCGGCTTCTGTTATGCAGGGTATTGGCATAACAAAAATGATTATGGTTTCAGGTATTATCAGTAACATAATAAATATTATACTCGACTGGATTTTAATTTATGGTAAATTCGGATTTCCTCAAATGAATATAGAAGGTGCTGCTCTTGCTTCAACTATATCAAATTTTGCGACCGCCCCAATTATGGTAATTTATGTGTTTTTGAGCAAAAATATTCTGTTCAAAATAAGTATTAAAAAAGTTTTCAGTTTCCGATGGAATTTGTATAAAAATGTACTTAAATTAGGCATTCCTTCGGGTCTTGAATATATGCTTTGGAATGTTGGAAGCCTCATTGTTATATCGTTCTTAAATAGATTGGATATTATGGCGGCTGGTATTTTTACATTAATATTTTCAATAGAAACTTTCCCACTCTTTTTGTACATGGGGTTTGCAAATGCGGCTTTAACTTTGGTTGGTCATAAAACAGGCGAGGAAAAACATGAACAGGCACTTAATGCTGGCTTTAGGTGTTTGCGCTTTTCAATAATTATTTGCGCTTTTATCGCAGTTTTATATTTAATTTTCCCAAAAGGGATACTTGGAATTTTTACCAATGATAAATCGCTTATTGTTTTTTCCGCCCCGTTTTTAATGTTTGTGTGTATTACCATGTTTCCAAAATCAATAAATAATGTAATAGGTCTTGGTGTTCGTGGTATGGGCGATACCAGATGGATGCTGTACGGGCAAATTTTTGGTACTGCTCTTGTAATAACTTTATCCTATGTTTTAATTTTTATCGCCAATTTAGGATTATGGGGAATATTTATTATATTGTTAGTTGACGAAACTGTCAGGGGATTTATCAACCTGTTAAGATTTTGGAAGGGTAGGGAATTCTTTTTCTTAAAACCTTTTGAGAAGGTAACGTAACAGCCGCATGGATTTTATCGCAAAAATCTATTCCAAAATATATAAAAATAAGTAATAAATTAAAATTAGAAAACGATAATTCCCCGCAAGCGGTGGCTTAATTACCTCTACCGTATAACTATGTTAATATTGTATACCAATTTCCCCCGATGTCAGCACGGAGGCATCTGCTGAATTTGCTTTTACTCGCTATCGCAAAGGTCGTACGTGATGGGGCCCGTTATCCAGCCGTCATTTTCTTTCGGGTTAGAAATTGCGTCGGTGCCTTCGTCAGTTTCAATGCTCACATACATGGTCGACGGGTCGGTATGGCCCTCGAACGAGGAATAAGTGACAACGTAATCGCCGCCCATTTCACTTGACAATTCCGTCCTCGGGTCGATATCACGGAGGGCGTACTGCAGATCACCGACCGTTTTGCATACACGGTGCCGTACAATATTTTTCACAGAATACAGCATATTTCACTCCTTTAGTCTATATATCTTATCATTATACCGCTTCATGGCACTAATCAAAGACCAGTTCGCAATCAATAACAATTATAACCGAAAACTTTATTTATAAACAGTGGGCTAGGATTGAGCTGCTGCCCCTGCCGGTTTTTGTCAAGCCCCCAACTGCCAGCATGTCGCCAGCACGGAGGTGTCTGCAAAATCGGAACAGTCATGAATAATCAGTAACTGTCAGGACTTGTCAAGCTTGACTTTTCTTCCATATTCCTCATTCCTCACTCCTAATTCCTAATTTTTCCTCCGCGCCTCCGCGATCTCTGCGAGAGATACTATGATTTAAAATGTTAGGAAAGATTGGTATCCTGATCTGACGGGATCAGAGAGCCGGCAGCAGGTTAAAGAAGACCGTGAGGACGCGCGATAAAAGCGGCGATCCTCGAGCGAGAGATTAATCTCAGCAGGCCGCCGTAAAGCAAAGTGTTGCTGCCGCCAGACCGTTAAAAAGCGGACAAGCGGCAGACAACGAATAGGAGGACGGCGCTACCAATCGCCCGACAATCGCTCCTGATCCTTATTTTATAGTAAGGAGCGGAAAAATGGGAACGGAAAAAAGAAGGTATGTAGGGATTGACCTGGGGAAACGGGAGTACACCATGGCAATCATCAACAGGAACGGGAAGATGAGCATTCATCACGGGAAAACGAGCGGCCAGGGGCGGCAGGCGCTGTACCGGCTGTTGGAGAAGACAGATAAGGTGGCGCTTGAAGCGGGGAATCTGGCGTTCATCAAGAGGGGAACCTTCGACCTGCGGTCTCGGTTGAGTATACACGGCGCGTGAAATCCAGGAACGGGTAGGCAGCGAGGTGCGCGTGCTGAACGCGGCGAAACTGCCGTTCATCTGGGACGCGCCGACGAAGACGGACAAATCGGACTTTAGTCCGCAGACGCGATGAAACTGGCGCACCTTGTAGAGGAGCGGCGGGACGAGAAACTGCCGGTAGTGCCGCTGCCCAGTGAAAAAGAAATTGAACGGCGGAAAACGCTGGCAAGTTACGGGAGGGAAATGAAAAACCGGATACGGTACATCAACACGTTACACGCGCTGTTCGTCCATCAGGGGAATACGACGGTAGTAAAGAAAAATCTTGCCACGGCAGAAAAACGGCGGGAGGCGGTGAAGATACTGACCGGCCCGGAACGGGAAGAAGCGGAATGGATACTGAAATATCTGGAATTGCACGAGCAGCGGCTGAAGGAATTGAAAGGCAAGATGCAGAAAGAGGCGAAAAACGATGAAGACATGAAAAACTTGCAGAGCATACCCGGAGTGGGGCCTGTGGTAGCGTACGCTTTTGCAGCCCATGTGGGAGACGGCAGCCGGTTCAGCGCGGGGGCGCAGGTAAGCAATTTCATCGGGTTTGTCCCGAGGCTGGATTATTCCGGGACAATCCGGCACAACGAGCATATAACGAAACACGGGAACGGGTATTTGCGGGGGCTGCTGGTTCAGGCAGCCTGGTCTGCGGTCCGTTCCAAGACCGGCGGGGCTTTGCAGGAACGGTATAAGGAAAAGACTGCCGGCCAGGGAACGAGCAAGAAGAAGACGATTGTCGCAATAGGCCGCCGGTTAGCAGAAATGATGTATTCTGTATTGAGAAACAAAAGCAAGTATGAACCGAGGCAATGGAAAGGGGCAAAGGATAAGACGCAGCAGTTTTACTTTTACGAGAAAACCTCTAATAAAGAGGACCTGGAGGCGTCTATCGGAAATAATGGCGTTACGGGCAATTAGTACATTTGATGCCTCCTCTCATTACTTACCCGAATAACCGTATCCTAATCCTTCCTCTTGTTCTTTTGCAAGACTCCGTACCGACCTTTGAATATATGTATCCCCTCAACCAGGTATCACGGGAAAGATTTACATGCAAAATGATATAAGGCCTATGCCTATCCGCCGGGGCCGTCAGGAACTATAAACCTCATGAAATCTTCCCAGCTTTTATGCTCAAAACGGAAGAAGGCGAAACGGAGCGCGTTGAAAAACTCGTCCCTCCTGCCGAAACAGGCGCGGGCTTTCATGTACAGAAGGTCGCACAGTATCATCAAGCCGTGCTGCAGGAATGCCAGCAGCAGCAATATGCAATAGATTTCCCCCGCATGCCGTTCCCCGCGCCCGAAATTATGCGTTAAATGATAGCCCTGGTTCTTCAGCGTGTTGTTATTCTTGTTTTCTATCTTCCAGCGGGACCTCCCGCACTCGGCAAGCAGTTCGACATTCTCGCCGGTTACCGTCTTGTTCGTAATCCACGTGTTTTTATAAGTGTTTTTATCTTTCTCTTCGTTGTATATCTCTAAACTGAAGTAGTTTATCAGCAGCGTTTCCTTGCTGTCGCGGATTTCCACCCCGTTTATCCATTCCCACGTATATACCAGATGATCCCGCCCGTTCCAGATTCTCTGGCTTTTCCGTTCCAGACAGGAATGCGTTACCGTTTCCGTCAGCCACGGATGGCTTTTTTCCTTGCAGGTGAAGATAAAGCTCAGCCCCTGCTCCAGCACCGCCTTGCACGTGTAATAATCCGAATATAAATCGTCCCCGAGCACCGTCGCCTTCAGTTCCCGGAATGCCTCCCCCCGCGCTTTGAGCATCCGTTTCACGCCGTTTCGCTCGCAATCCTGCTTCTCTGTCCCGTCCTCGTTCCGTATCATCTTGTACGTTCAGTAAGGAGCCACGTAAGGGCGATATGATCGTTCATGGAACGTAGAGCGTCATTCACAAGATAATCGTTGTATTCAGTAACAGGGCAGTTGAAACCTTGCAAATCGCTATTCACTCTAAGAGGTTCCAGATAAAAATAACTTCTTACATTGGCAAGACTTATTTTTATTCTGCTCATCTGCGTATCATCTCATCAATAATCTTTGCAACTTTCTCATGCCGCTTGTATACCGAAGCCGGTATGGGCTGACGGATTTGCTCAATGACTTCGCGGGCAAGCTGGCATCGGGAGTGTAATTATCTTGCGCGGCGCGATACCTCATGTTATACTCATCATAGGCGGGTCTGTAGCGGCGGTATTATTTATATTAGGGATCTATGGACGGTGAAAAAGCGGAAAAAACAGTATCATAACAATAAAGAGAAAGGAGTGTTTTAAAATGAAAAATTGCGCGAATTGCGGAGCGGAAGCTTACCGCGTTGAATCTAAATTCTGCCTGAAATGCGGGGCTGCCTTGCCCGCCAATGAACAGGAGCCGTGCCGGAATATTTGTACAAACCCGGATTGCGACTTGCATAAGACCAAATTTATTTACCCGGACGACGCGCGTTTTTGTGACGTTTGCGGCAGTAAAACGGTTTATGCCAATTAGACGGATACTAACCGTTTAAATACAAAATTGAAAGGTATTGATTCCTCCCAGTATCTTCCCGTCGGCTGAACGGTAGGGGTTGCGGGAGTGTTTTAAAAACGATTTATACGCCGCGCTGCTTTGGTAGTAGCCGTCAAGGCCCTTAAAGGAAGAGGACTCGTCGCAACGGTACAGTTCCATAAGAAGGGGGAACAGAGGCGATGACATTATTTCTCCGGTGCGTATAAGGGGCAGGCGGGGAAGGGCGGCGGGGAGCATGTGGTTCCTCACCAGATAGCAGACATCCCGCACCATCTGGGCGCTAAAACCGAGGCGCTCAAGAAAACGGCGGCTCTGGCTGCTGCCCAATTCCGCATGACCGTCAAAACGGCGGCCCCCGGCGGAATACGAAAGCGGTTTGCCTACGTCGTGCAGTAACAGCCCCAGCGACAGCAGCGGATCAAATCCGGAGCCGCCTGCCCTGGGTTTACGGTAGCGAAGCGCTTCCATTGTATGCTTCCAGACATTGCCCTCGGGGTGGAATTCCTTGGAGTGATCCACGTCGTCCAGCACCGCCAGTTCAGGCCAGTATGACGCGATAAAACCGCATCTTTTTAACAGTTCAAAGCCGGGGGCGGGATTCGCCGCGTTGAGGAGTTCCGTAAGCAACAGCCGCTGTTCCTCTGTTCCGGGCGCAGTCTTGTCCGTGCCCGCAAGCCGCGTCGCAAGCGCGTTTATCCCCTTAACGCCGGTTTGAGGAAAATACCTGGCAAGAGTTATCGCGGCATCAAAAAGGAGCCGGTAAGGCGCGGCGTTTGCGTTTATTGTTCCGAGCCATTGCACAGACACGTCCGATGCGGACACGTCCGGCACGGCATCATCTCCGTACCTGGTTCCGTCCCTGAGATAGCGTAAATAAGGGTAAATGCCGTTAGGATCATAAAAACGGCCCGTCTTGCAGTCCTGGTAAAATTCCAAAAAGCTGAACGCGCTGCGGCGGCTGAACCGGAATTCCGGTATATCCTGCGAATCGTCGCATTGGAAGTACCAGTCTTTTCCGCCCGCCTCCGCCGCAGCATCGGCAAAACTAACTCCGGGGTATCTCAGATTCTCAAACAGCCTCGCGAGATCGGCAAGATCGGCGCGGCATGAAACATAAACCGGGCCGGAAGAATTACGTCCAAGGTATGAATCGATTGCGCTGAAGCCGTGCAGGCATACGGGAAAACCCGCATCGGATACTATGGTATCTGCGGGGATACTGCGGTGACCGGCATCATTGCTAATTTCGCTCTTCCTTTGTTACTTGTTATTTGTTACTTGTTATCTGCTCCAACGGCAGTATGGGCATTACCTGGCCGTTGTGTTCTATCCTGTAGCGCAGGTCTTCCAGCAGCGGAAGCGGGAAGAAAATTTCCGCCGCCGTGTTTATGACGGACGTTTTTCCCAATTCGCTTACCCTTGCCGAGAGCAAATGTTCCAGCATCTTGTCGAAAAACTTCGGCTTGGGATATTCCCTGATAGCGGTTCTTTTGCCGTCGGGTATTTTCGCGAGTTCCCTGGCAATGCGGAGCGCGTCGTCAATGCCGCCTATACTGTCGATAAGTCCGGCGTTTAACGCGCCAAGGCCGGAGTAAACCCGGCCCTGGGCAAGCTCTTCCACACGCTCAATGTCCATGCCTCTGTTCTCCGCGACCCTGCGGGTAAAATCCGTATACAGATCAAGAATGTACGCCCTGTAACGGGCCTCTTCCTCCGGTTTCAGGTCGCGGCGGGGCAGGAGCATCCCGGTCGCCATATCGGCGTGAGCCCCCCGTTGTATGGTATCGGCAGACAAGCCCAGTTTGCTGTTCAGGCCGTTGTCGTAGAACCAGCTTCCGATAACGCCGATGGAACCGGTAATCGTCACAGGGGATGCTACAATATGGCTGGCGCTCATGCTTGCCCAGTAACCGCCGGAAGCGGCGACAGATCCCATAGACACAACCACGGGAATGCGCTCTCTGGCGGCTTTTACCGCTTCGGCAACATAGTCGGCGGCTTCGGCGCTTCCGCCAGGCGAGTTAATCCGCAGTACAATCGCCTTGACCCGCCTTTTTTCCGACAGTTCCCTGATTGTGTCGGCTAACGCCCATGCGGCTATGCCCCGTTCCATATCGGTTACGCCGTTGGCGTTAATCACGGCTATTACAGGGGGCCTGGAAAACAAGCCGCCCTGTCTGCCTGGTTTATAGGGGATTTTGCTCCCTGTTACACTTGATTCCGGCTCCCCGTACAGGACAAAAAGCCCCGCTTCCTGTCCTGAGATTTCTTTAACAGCTTCCAGCACGGCGTCTCTTCTGCCGCTTGAGTCAACAATGCCCCAGACAAGCGCGCTTTTTGCGGAGAACATAAATTCATTGTTAATGATCGAGTCAAATTTTTCGGTAGTCCATGAACGCGCCTCTGTTACCGTGTCGCGGGTAATCCCCATTATATCGTTCAGTATTTCGCCGTATTGCTCCCGGTCGGTGTCAGACATCGAGTCCCGCGTGTATGTTTCCGCCGCTGACTTGAATTTCATGTAACGCAGTTCGCGCACCCCGATCCCAAGTTTTTCCAGGCTGTGTTTCACATAACCGCGTCCCCATGAGTAACCTAACAGCATCAGAACGCCCTGATCGTCCATAACGATTTTATCCGCTACGGTCGCAAGACAATAAAGATCAAGGTCGGCGTTGCTTATAAAGGCGCATACTTTTTTACCCTTTGCTTTAAATTTTTCAAGAGAATTCCGCAGTTCCCAAAGGGTTTCCTGCCCCAGTTGGCACGTTGAAATATTGAGGATAATCCCCGCGATCTTTCTGTCATTACCGGCCTGTTCTATCACCCTGAATAACTCAAGGGTTGACCTTGGACGCACCGAGCGCGTGACATTTTGCACCCTCTGGTTATTCAGGTTTAGTTCAAGAAAAATATTCTGTGCAAAAAGCGGCCGCATCATTAGTAAGCAAGCCCCAAAAGCCAGTAATTTTGCATTAAGTCTCATCCCTTCTTTTTCCCTTTCCCGGTTTCGGTCGTTTTACCCGCTGTTTTTTTCGCAGGCTCCGGCTTCTTCACGGTTTCCGTCTTTTTCGCAGTCGCCGGCTTCTTGGCGGTTTCCGTCTTTTTTGCAGGCTCCGTTTTTTTCGCCGTGGTTGTTTTTTTCGCAGGCTCCGGTTTCTTCGCGGCTTCCGGTTTTTTTGCAGTCGCTGGCTTTTTCGCGGTTTCCGTCTTTTTCGCAGGCTCCGTTTTTTTAGCCGCAGTTGTTTTCTTCGCAGGTTCCGTCTTTTTCACAGGCTCCGGTTTTTCCGCAGGCTCCGGTTTCTTCGCAGTCGCTGGCTTCTTTGCGGCTTCCGGTTTTTTCGCAGTCTCCGGCTCTTTTGCAGTTTCCAGTTTCTTCGCTGCTTCCGGCTTTTTCGCGGTTTCCGGCTTCCTCACGGTTTCCGTCTTTTTTGCAGGCTCCGGTTTTTCCGCAGGCTCCGGCTTTGTCGCGATTTCCGGCTTCTTCGCAGGTTCCGGTTTTTCCTCATGCTCCGGCTTCTTCGCGGCTTCCGGCTTTTTAGCAGGTACCGGTTTTTCCGCAGGCTCTGATTTTTTCGGAGCTGATTTTTTCGGCTTCGCTGTTTGCGGCTCTTCCTCTCCGGAAAGCAGTTGTATAAGTTTGTCCAGCCGGTAACCGCATTCACGTCCCGCTTTTTCCATAGCTTCCATTACTTCGGCGGTACGCTCCGCCCTGTCAAGCCAGGGCATTGCCTCGTTATATGCGGAATCTGTTTCCAAAACAAAGAACAATTTTCCGTAGAACAAGGCGCTTTCAAACGCTTCCTTGTTGAACCAGGTTACATCGTTAAAAACATTAACACCAATGAGGCGGCGGAAATCTTCACGCGGATGATTCTCAATGATTATCGAGGCGGCAAAGGCCCCCGCGTCAAATGCGGCAGTTTTTTTGTCGATAAACGCGGTGCTGATTGCCTCGCTGTTGTCTATACCCGTTCTGCGTAAAGCAGCTTTGCAAATTTCCCCAAGCCTCCAGACCTCGTCGTCGTTTGCGCCAAAGAACCTGAACTGCTCTTTAAGTTTGCGATCCAAATCCCAATGCTCAAAAGCGAGGTTTGCGGCAAGGCTCCCTGATGCCTGTCCGATTATTGACCGCAATACCGACAACAGCCCGTAACCCAGGGCTGCGGCGCAGACAAGCTGCCTCTCCTTAATCTGCAATGCAAGCTCTTTCAACATACGCTCGGCGGGAGTTTTCCCCGGAGCGTTGAGGTACTCGGTCAGCCCGATCAGCCTTTCAACATACCCCTTAAATTCCTCCCAGGGATCGACATGCAGTTCCTTCTTAGCCGACACAACCTGCTGTTTTTCCCCTTTCTTGCTGTCCTTCTTCTCTTTGCTCATTGCTCCTTGCTCATTGCTCATTGACCATGGTTCAAACTTCCCGTCCGCGCCCTTGATAAAGTGCGCCACCGTATCAAAATACTTCTCCGCCGTTTCTTTAAGCGAATTAACATAGGTTTGAGCCTTCTGTTTTCCGACCGTACCGGAGACAAAGAAGCTGTGCAATTGATTGACAAGTTCCGGCTTGAGGGGTTTTAAGAAACGGTAATACAGGTCGCCAAGGTAAATATCCATAATTGCAGACTGCGGATCTGTAACCCCGCGTCCCTGCAAGTCGTGGTGCAGCCGCGCCCAGCGGCCTTTTACGTCATCCTCAACCTCGTATATGTCGATGAAGACCTGAGCCTCATAGCCTTTAAGCGCGACAAAGAAACCGTTCTCGTTTATCGCTTTTGACGATCGTATGTACCACAGGTTCGATCTCTGATCCCTGAACAGCGTGAACCAGTTATCAGCGTGGTGCAGGTTAAGCGCCTGGTGCAGGCTGTCCCGCCGTTTGCCGCTGTCGCAGGGAATAGCCGGATCACTCATCTTTATCCAGCCTGCCGTCTCGTAATACGAATTATTATAGAAGATAAGAGCCCTTTCCTCATGACCGTAGATCCACGCGCGGTTGGAATACGCGAAAACGTTCTCGTTAACCGATCCGCCCTCGGTAAATAAATCGTACAGCCTGAACTCGCTGCTGCCGGAGAACAGCGCCCGCCTCTTCATCAGCGGGAAGATTTCATGCTCGTGCCTGTCCACCAGATATGCGTCAGGCTTCTCGTCGCGGTAGGATCTGCGGTACTCCATGCCGTATTTTTCCTCAAAGCCTTCAATCTGTCCGTGACCGAACATGGGCAGGCCGGGCATGGTGACAAGCAGGGTGCAAATCCCGAAGTATTTGTCGCCTTTGCCGAACTGCGCCACGGCGGTTTCCTCATCGGGGTTGTTCATAAAATTGACAAAACGCTTGAGGATTTCAGGGTCGAATTCCATGGTATTTTTAATCGTCGCCCGGTACTTCGCGTTGTCCTCGTTTTTCAGCATGTTCATAAACGCCGAATTGTACACGCGGTGCATACCGAGCGTACGGACAAAGTAGCCTTCCATCATCCAGAACGCCTCGGCAAGGAGCAGGGTGTGGGGGGCTTCGGTGGCGCAGCGGTCCACTACCTCGCGCCAGAATTCATTGGGAATGAGGCGGTTGAATTCGTCATTGGAGATCGAATGTTCGGCGCGGCTGGCTATTGCCCCGCCTGTCCCCGGCACGGGGAACCACAGGCGCTGTATGTGACGCTTGGCGAGCGTCATTGCCGCGTCAAAGCGCACAATCGAGAATTGCTGGCACACGCCGATAATCGTGCGGATCACCGCTTCGCGCGCTTCGGGGTTAAGGAAGTCTATCTGGGCGGTGTCGTTCCAGGGCATGGAGGTGCCGTCATTGCCGTGGTATATGTAGCGGGTATGGCCCGAATTGTTGTCAATCCTTTTAAACACAACCGCCGCATCGCTTTTACTAAAATAATGCTCTTCGATTTGAACGGTTATATCGTCCCTGCCCGACAGGTTGCCGCAGTTGTAGTTGTAGGTGGGGAAGGGAGGGTACGGCAATTGCAAAAACCTGTCCGGGTGTTCTATCATCCATCTGCTGTCTATGCCTGTATGGTTCGGAACCATGTCGGAGCCGAGCCTTATCCCCCGTTTCATACAGCGTTCCCTGAGGTTGGTCAGGGAACCCCAGCCGCCCAGTTCTCCGGCTATGTCATAGTCGTAGAGGCTGTATGCGGAAGCCGCGGCCTCCGGGTTGCCCGTCCACTGTTTGATTGTCTTGCTTGCGTTGCTCCGTTCCCATAAGCCGATGAGCCACAGCCCGGTAAAACCCCGGCGCGACATTTCGTCAAGCTCCTCGTCGGGAACCTGGTCAAGCCGCGTAATTTCCCTGCCGTATTTCTGCGACATTTGGAACAGCCAGACCAGGGTGCTTTTTGCCATCAGCACCGTATTGGGCATCCATTCCTGATCCGGGGTAAAACGCTCGTATTCGTCAAGCCCGGCAAAACTCATGACTTCGCTGGGGCCGGGTCCCATAAAACTCGGTTTTTCTTCTTCGTTGATAATATCCAGCCCGAAAAGCAGCCTGGAGGCGAATTTCCCCAGTATCATTCCCCAGTGTTTCCGCATATATTCCAACTGCCCGCTTAAGGTATCGGAGGCGAGGGCGGGGGAGCGGAGCATGTCCCAAAGGTTCTGCCCGAAGGGGCCGAACGGGGGCAACGTTTTAAAGTGGGCTTTTATTTCCTCGATGGCCGCCGGATACACCGTGCCTTTGGCAAGATCTTTGTCGTCAAAAAGGAACTTAAAAGGCGTAAAAGCGGGATTCAGGTTAGCCAGTGAGAGCATCATGGTTTCTTCTATAGAAAGCGAACGGCAGCTTGCGCCTTCATCCGTGCTTTCCAGATATTCGGGGACTACCTTTTCCCCGGCGTACACGGACTGGGGGGGGAACTGTTCCGAGAAAGCGATGAGAAGACCGTCAGTCCTGTCCTCTCCCAGTTTGGTTTCCAGCCTTTGCAGGCAAAGATCGAAAGCGTCAGGCTGCACCTGCTGGCGGTACAGCGCCACCACGTAGTGCAGGATTTCATCGATCAGCCCCATTGCGTATAACTGCCCGGCGCGGATAAAGTGTCCGCTTTTTGGGTCCTGTTTCGCGTTGAATTTTGCCGCCAGTTCCCGCGTCTGCCGCATGTCGGCAAGGATTACATTCCCTGTAATCGCGAACAGGTTCTTCTGAAGCCCGTACTCGCGGCGTACTTCCCGGTCGATGTGGAATTCCATTGTTGGGCCTGGGCGCAAGATTTGCGCCTTACGCCGCCCGGCCCCCTGCGTGTTATTTTTCTCCAAGACAGCCAATTTTACCCGAATTTTTTCCATAAGGCGCTCCTTTTGAGGTATATTGAATTTTTAGTATACCACATTACAAGAGAAGAGAGAAGAGAGAAGAGAGTTATTATTGGGAGCGTGGGCGCAACATTATCTGCTCCAAAGCTTTCTCCGCTTCGCCGATCTCGTCGTACCGCATTGTGCGGTCTTTGTATATTATTGAGTTCTCATGGCCTTTGCCCAGCAACAGCACAATGTCGCCTTCAAGGGCAAGGGAAAAAGCTTTCCGTATTGCCGCAGGGCGGTCGGGAATTAGAAAAAGATTTTGCCCTTGTTTGAATAACGCCGGAGCTTCGTCATAAACGCCCGCGGCTATCTCGTTAAGTATGTCAACGGGGACTTCGCCTCGCGGGTCTTCATCGGTTAATACTATAATGTCAGAATATCCGGCGGCGATCTTCCCCTGCTCGGCGCGTTTTTGGGTGTCCCTCTCTCCGGCGGAACCAAAGACGCTGATTATTCTCCTCTGCGGGCTGCCCGAATTGTCAAGCCTTTTCCGCAGAGGCGGGAAAATCGCCTGAAAAGACGACGGCGTGTGGGCGTAGTCCACCAGCACCTCGAATTTCTGGCCATTGTCAACGGATGTCATGCGCCCGCGCACAGGCAGCAGTTTGGGGCAGAGGGGGGCCAGTTCCCGAACCGGGATTTTTGTCAGGCCGGAAACAACCAGAAGCGACGCCAGCACGTTCCCCGCGTTGAACGCCCCGGGCAGGTTGTCGGTTATTTCAATATCCGCCTTTTCATCCCCGACGGTCACAGTGTACCGATTCCCAGTAGCGCCGCTTTCAATAGCTTTTATCGTAAGGCTTGCGTCTTTTCCTTTTACGCTGAAACTCAGTTTCTTTTGCCGGGTCGCGTTTGAAAAATAGTCCGCGCTCGGGTCGTCCGCGTTGATCACGCCGAAAGGTTCAGGAGAAGATGGAAATTTAGGTACAGCGCGATCCAGGGCGCGGAACAGGTTCGCCTTGTCGTCGCGGTACTGCTCCCATGTCCCGTGGAATTCCAGGTGTTCGTGGGTCACGTTGGTGAACAGGGCGGCGTCGAATTCCACGTCGCCCAGCCTGTTGGTTCTCGGCGAAAGCCCGTGCGAGCTAGATTCCGCCACGGCGTATTCGCAGCCGTTTTCAGCCATTTCCCACAGATGCCTCTGCACCTCAACCGCCTCCGGCGTTGTCTGGTGTTCCTTGTTCCATTGGGCATCGGCGACACCGCCGCTACCGTCGGAGTACTGTACCGTAGAGAAAAACCCGGCTTTTTTTCCCGCCAGCCGCAGGAACTGCCAGATAAGGTACACGCAGGTGCTTTTACCCTCCGTGCCTGTAACCCCCGCCACAAGAAGGCGGCGCGAAGGGTAATTGTAAAAAGCCGCAGCCAGCGGCGACATGGCAAAACGGGAGTTTCTCACCCTTATATACGCAATGCCGGGTTTTTTTTCAAGGATTTCCGCCTCATGGACAACGGCGGCGGCTCCTTTGGAAACCGCGTCATTAATATACTTGTGCCCGTCCGTATGCAAGCCGGTCAGGGCAAAAAAAAGCGCGTACGGCCCGGCTTTCCGGGAATCGTATTCAAGAGAAGCGATTAGCGGGTCAGCATCGCCCGGCAGTTCAATCACGCCTGCCCCTGCGGCAATTTGCGGGGTTAAAAACTCCGACAAGCGGCGTTTCATGCGGTTTTCCATACTTGAATCTACCAATTCAAAGAGCAATTAGCAATGAGCAGATGGCAGCAGTTTTACTTTTACGAGAAAACCTCTAAGTAAAGAGGACCTGGAGGCGTCTATCGGAAATAATGGCGTTACGGGCAATTAGTACATTTGATGCCTCCTCTCATTACTTACCCGAATAGCCGTATCCTAATCCTTCCTCTTGTTCTTTTGCAAGACTCCGTACCGGCCTTTTGAATACATGTATCCCCCTATACGGTATCGCGGGAAAGATTTACATGCAAATGGTAT
>Ga0268262_10002279_pt1 | contig 22478 bp, 28 predicted proteins | sample TergutNc150P3_FD_190354 | JGI IMG/M metagenome (GOLD analysis project Ga0268262, IMG submission 190354) | Nasutitermes corniger P3 segment gut microbial community from laboratory colony in Florida, USA - Nc150 P3 (SPAdes) (version 2) | ecosystem: Host-associated > Arthropoda: Insects >...
GAGCATCTCGGAAGGAATGTCATAGAGCATCGGCGTATTCGTTGAAGATTCTTGTGGCAGTACCGGCGAAGGTTCTTGCGGCTTTTGCGACTGCTCTTGCAAAACTTCCTTAAAACCACCGGTTTTACCGCAAATACCATATTGATATGCCGCATACTGCCCGTTTGCTACTGTTGTAACATTCATATTGTTCTCCGAGTTTTGTTTTACAAAATATTACGTGCAAAAATAATGCCTAAATTCAGTTTGTTAAGCAAGATGCACAAATTTGATGTTAAGATGCAGAATTAGATTAGAAATTTTCTATTCCAACAAAAACACCACCGATATATTAGTTGTTATTTCCAAATCGCCCATCGGTAATGCTGTTGCATCGGCGGCAGCCATGGCAGCTTCTTCAGCAAAAACGGCTCTTTGATTATATAATCTATTTTGTATTGGCGAAATTTGCTGAAATCCATTTTCTGATATGCTTAATACTTTGATTATTTTAAGTTTAGATAATTCTGCATACTGATTAGCTTTTTCAACAGCTTTTTTATATGCAAGCTCACGAGATTTAACATAATATTCGGTTGGATTTTTTACGCTAAAATTTACTTGATTTAATTCTATTCCATTGATTTGTATAAGCTGGTCTATTATTCCAGATACTTTTTCACTATCCTTATTAATGCCTTCAATAGAAAAAGTTATGCTTTGCTCGGCTCTTTGCCCAATTAAAATACGCCGCCCTTTTCCATAGTCATATTCTGAGCTAAACCTAAGCGATGCGGTGTTTATATTTTTATCCTCAATATTTGCTTCCTTTAATATTTTCATAGCCTGCCTAACCATTTTGCTTATCTCTTCTTGAGCCATTTTAGTTGTTTGAGCAACTTTGCTCAAAGTAATGCTCATTTGAATCATATCTGGCTGCGCTGTTACCGTGCCAGTTCCAGAAACGGAAATGGTGCTTTGGTTTTGCGGTTCGGTTTGTTTGTTGCAGCCAAAGGTGAGTGTAGCGAGCAATGCTAAGATGTAGGCTAGGAAGTGGTTTGATTTCATAGTTCAAATATAGAAATTTATTTTAAGACAGTAAATTCATAACAACATTCCATTTTTTGTTGCTGGAAAAATCCGTAATAAACTTGACGTTAAGATGCCTCTGAATCCTCATTTTTTATCTCTGAATCCTCCTCCTTTTTTATTTTTGGATTCTTAATTGCATTTTGTATGTGGTTCATTTTTTCAAAGAAATCGGCATAAGATGTCTTGTTCTTTTTCTTGTGGTGCGATGCAATTATCTGTTCAGCAAAATCCTTGAAAATCTCCTTCTTATCTTGCGGTGCCGCTTCATCGTTGTTTTTTATTTTCGGAAAATCTTCTTCATCTGGCTTAAATTTTTCCAGTGCGTAAACCCTGCACTCATAGCGAACACTCCACGTACCAGCACCGCGAGGAGGACCTTCCAACCCCCACGAATTATCTGTCTCGCTAAGCCAGTCGCTAAGATAATCATCGTTCCTATGGACTGCTTCATAATATTTATAATCACTATCCTGCTCATTTAAATTAAAGGCATCTTTATATGACTGTCCAGCCATATAACGAGTTATGCCTTCAAAAAATCTATTGAAAGTCTCTTCGCTGATTTCATAGTCGCCTCTAGCTCTTTTGATAGCATCTCTTTTTTTGAGAGTCTCTTCGCTAGGATTATCAAGTTTTTTGTCAACGAGGTCTTCTGCAATTTCCCTACCATATTTTCTACATGCAGCTTTCATAGAAATGCCATTCTTATATGCCTCTGCTTGTATTTCAAAATACCACAGACGAACTAGGTGTTGCCTGTCACCAGAATCTTTCTTTTTTATTTCATTAATAGCTTGTGCTTCTGGGCTTATGTTTACTTTTGTTGCGGAGTCATCAAATAATGTGGCAACGTTTTGTAAATTGTTATCTTGCACGTTTATAGTTGCGTTTTCAAAGCGACCGGAATGGTGCAAAGCGTGGTTTGAAAATCCGTGCCCTGATACTCTTGAAACATTCATAATAACCCCTTATGGTTTAATTGCCCTGCTATATTTATAGGCATATAGCGGAAAAACTTTAAAAAAGTTAAGCAAGATGCACAAATTTGATGCTAAGATGCAGAATCGGCTTGAATGTGGGTGGGAAAATTTTTTCTATATTATCATATAATGGTATCTTCCAAAAAAAAGGTTTACATAGAAACCACAATACCAAGCCTTATCACTGCAAGGTTAAGCGCAGATATTGGTGTTTTGTTCCGCCAACAAAAAGCGATGGAATTTTGGGAAAATGAGAGGCATAAATACGATTTATATACGAGTATGTATGTTTGGGAAGAATGTGCGAAGGGAGATGAAAAAGCCGCTAAACGAAGATTGGAATTAATCAAAGATATTCCGCAAATTCTCAAATCAAAAGAAACAGACGAACTGGCAGAAGAATATTTTGTGTATCTGCAAATTCCGCCAAAAGCAAAAACTGACTGCTCGCATTTGGCAATATGCGTAATTAATAAAATTGATTTTCTTTTAAGCTGGAATCTCACTCATTTAGGAGATATTGCTTATCAAAAAACGTATGAATATAATATAAGGCGTAGTTTATGGACTCCAGGTTTGTTGGATCCCGATACGTTTATGAGAAAAATGAAATTGGAGGAAGCAGAAAATGGATAATCGCTACGAAGATCCAATAGAAGAAGTTTATCGTATTCGCCAAGAACTTTTGGAAGAATATGGTGGAATAAAAGGATGGAATAAACACCTTGATGAAATTCGTCCAGAGGTTGAGGCGATGGGCTTTAGGTTTTTAACCGAAGAAGAATGCAATGAGCTTAGAAATAGGCATTAGCATTTTTTCACTCCAACAAAAACACCACCGATATATTAGTTGTTATTTCCAAATCGCCCATTGGCAATGCTGTTGCATCGGCGGCAGCCATGGCAGCTTCTTCGGCAAAAACTGCTCTTTGATTATATAATCTATTTTGTATTGGCGAAATTTGCTGAAATCCATTTTCTGATATGCTTAATACTTTGATTATTTTAAGTTTAGATAATTCTGCATACTGATTAGCTTTTTCAAAGCGACCGGAATGGTGCAAAGCGTGGTTTGAAAACCCGTGCCCTGCTATATTTAAAACGACTAAATAGCATTCGCTCCATGTTTATCTTCATATTCCACACAATCCGCCTCTTCTCTTCCGTCAATGTATTTTACTAATTCATCACGGCATCTTATAGCTTCACACGAAGCTTTCCATAATTCTAATATCAACAGTTTATATATCGGATCAGGTCTGACTTTCGTAGCATCCATTCTTATGTTCATCATGTGATGAAAATGAATAACTAGTATCTCATCTCCATTGGGCAAATTACTCGCTGTATGATCTACGCCCTGGTCTGTTAAAAATTCATCCCATTCTTCTCTGTAATCTTCCATATCACCCCCTTGTTGGCTCCTCAGAAATTATATCTATTCTCTTAGCTTCGCCCAAAACATAATTGACTATATTTTTAACGTGAGATGCTTCTAATTTAGACAATGAGCCGTCAAGCGAAACGCAGCTGTATTCCGTGTCCTTGCCTTTGGTTTCGTCACTTCTGCTTACTTGGCATATTCTTCCGTTTATCACGGCGGTGGCATACGTTTTTTTGTCGGTTTCCGAATGACACGCTCCGAGAATAAAGCACTGATATTCGCTCTGGAACCAAGCCATACCAACGTTGCCGGTCTTGACGACCATTCGTTGGCTTTCCAAATGCACCACATTGTCCCCAACGGTGTGCATTGAAATATATCCGTGTTTAGTGAGATTATCACCGGACAATCCTAAATTAACAGGAGCGTTTTTGTCCTCAGAATTACCCACTGCGAATTTGCCTGCCAGTATTTTGCCATCCTTGTCCCTAAGACTTGACGTGACCACTTCGTTTTCATCGCAAATGTTCATATACGTGGCGATTTCGCCTTTTGCCGTCTCGCCCTTTGAGTATAAAAGCATTGATTCATCGAATTCCTCATCGGTGATACATTTGGTTTTTCCTTTCACGAGAACGTGGTTATCATTAGCCTTTATCCCGTCTTTTTCGCTGAATTCAAAACACTCCACTTTAAAATTAGGAACTTCCTTTTTCCATGGGTTTTCTTCTTCCATAACGCAGTCTCCTATGTTAAACTTGAAAAATATAGAAATTCTAAAATATTTCCACGACTTAATCGTCTATTCATATATAGGGCTATTATTTGCAGCCCTTAGGAGTTAAGATGAAACCAATTAGATGGCTAAAACAAGTCCATACGGGGCACGTTTGGGCAAATATTCATAACTGCAAGGCGTGCGGAAAGTGCGTTAAAGCCTGCCCTAAGCAGGTGATAGGCGAAACGGGGTTTTTATGGCACAAGCATATTATTTTCAAGAAACCCGAAGATTGCACTGGTTGCAAAAAATGCGTGAAAATATGCCCGTATGGAGTTTTTAACGAGAAAATAGTTGATGTGTTCAAGAATGCGGTTTGTAGCTGCTGTGGGTAATTTTCTACATTTGATTTTGAGGAAAATAAATAAAAATGTCCGCAAGGTTTTCAAAGGATTTTATACTTGTAGTGATAGGGCAGGTTGTTTCCATATTTGGGAATCAAATAGTGAGGTTTGCGCTGCCGCTTTACTTGCTAAACAAAACTGGTTCGCCTGCTTTGTTCGGGACAATTTTGGCAATTTCTTTTATCCCTATGATTTTGCTGTTTCCAGTCGGTGGGATAAATTTTTACTTTATGACTTGTCTTCAAATTTTAACACCAAAAGACTTAATTGGAAAAATAGTTTCCGTAGTTATGTGCGTTTGTTATTGCACAAGTCCATTAGGTCAATTCATTTACGGTATAGTTTTTGAATACATAAAAAGCAACACTTATGTTCCATTTTATGTAGCATCGTTTGTAATGATAGGAATTAGCGTTTTTACTCGCCGTATTTTTTATGGAACTGATGATTTGATAAACATAAAATACCACGTCTAGAGGCTATTGGGGGTAAAATATTTTACTATATTTATAAATATGCAAGCAATTAGACAAATAGTAGATGCGGAAAAGCTAAGTTCTGTTATTAATATGCCAGAATATATGAAGGCTTCGCAGGTGGAAGTTATAGTTTTTCCCGTTGATCCAAGAGCGGAAGCAAAAAGGGCTATAAAAGAATTGCAACAGCAGTCTGTTATAAACGGAACTTCCAATATGACTATGGAAGAAATAGATGCAGAAATATCTTTATGCAGAAAAGAGAGAGCAGAACGTAAGGCTTTGGAAAAGGAATGACAAAAGTTGTTTTTGATACCAATGTCTTGGTGTCGTATTTGATAAATGAAAACGGAACGCCTGCAAGGGCAGTATCTTTATTTTATGAGGAGGAAATCGATGAGGATAAAAAAATGTTCTATCAAAAGATATACAACGCATTGAATAAGAATGTTTCCTTGGAAGAGATTGAAAATAAATGGCTAGTGAATTACAAATCAGAAGACCGCCCGACCAGTTTGATGAATCATATAAATTGGTTGAAGGATATTGGGTTTGGTGGTGTTGATGTGGTGTGGAAGTATTACAATTATGCGGTTTATGGGGGAAATAGAGGAGAGTAAAATGTTAGCAAAAGAAATTTTTATAGTCTCATATATTTCTCACCAATACCGTTTTATTCCTGCTCGTTTTACCTTTGATTATCTCTATGCTATTTTTTGCAACACCAAACTCTTTGGAAAGCAACGCGATTAAAGCATCATTCGCTTTGCCGTCCACTGGAGGACATTGAATACGTGCTTTGTAACCTATTTCGGTTTTTATAAGCTCTGTTTTGCTTGCATTGGGTATTACTTTAATTTGAAGCATTAGCGAATTCAACGTGATGTCCGCTATACCTATTTCTTTTTCCGCTTTGTGCAAGTCTGCAACACTCCTTTAAAAATTAAATCTAAATCTAAAACAGATTCTTTAGATTTTAAAAAGTCAAGTATTTTTTGGTTCATAATTTTTACTATTTTTTCTTCTATCATTTTTTCCTTTTCGAAATATTCACTAAAATAAAAACTGCCTCCTCCGCAGAAATGTACTTTAAGCCGCCTGCCCTCACAGTAAACTTTAAATCCACCACTATGTGTAACATTTACTGTCTCATATTCGGCAGTACCATTTGAAAACGTAATAAATTTCTGCATTTTATGCTCCTTTGTTAGGAAAAAACTTTCAAGCAAATTTAGAAAAATGAACCAGCAAGGACTTGAACCTTGAACCCGCGCCTTAAAAGGGCGCTGCTCTACCAATTGAGCTACTGATTCGGTAGCCATAAATATAGTAAAATTTTCAGATTTTGGCAAGGGGGAACCTACCAAAGGAAGCTTAACGCTTTAGACTATTCGCTGTTTGCAGCATCTCATCGCTAGTGGTTATGGCTTTTGAGGTTATTTCGTAGGCTCTCTGCGCTACTATCATATTTACCATTTCTTCTACCATTTGCACGTTTGAGCTTTCCACAAATTGGTTCCTCAGCCTGCCCAAGTTTTCCTCGCCCGGAATACCTACTATAGGTGCTCCGCTGGCATCGCTTTGGCGATAAACGGTTCCACCCTCTGCTAATAAACCAGCGGGATTTATGAAGCGGGCTAGTTCAATTTGCCCTAAAACCTCTGAGCTGGTTTGCCCAGGCCTGTTGCAAGCTACTTCGCCTGACTCGGATATAGTTACATAAGTGGCATCGTCTGGAATGTTTATAGGAGGGTCTAGGAGATAGCCGTGGCTGTTTGTTAAATAGCCTTCGTCGTTTCTTTTGAATGATCCATTGCGGGTATAACCTATTTCGCCGTCTGGTAGGCGTAGTTGGAAAAATCCAGTGCCTTCAATGGCAGCATCGGTATCATTGCCCGTTTGCTCCATATTTCCCTGCAAAAAAGCACGGTTTATGGCTACAACACGCGAACCTAGACCAACTTCTATGCCAACTGGGGCACGATTTCCGTCTTCTAGCTCGCCTCCGGGGCGTTGCAAATTTTGATACATAAGGTCTTCAAACTCAACCTGTTGCTTTTTATAACCCAACGTATTCACGTTAGAAAGGTTATGGGCTATGGTATCCACAAAGGTTTGGTTTGCCTTCATGCCTGTGGCTGCGGTGTAAAGAGAGCGAATCATACATAACAGATAGCAAAAAACGTGCCAAAAATTTACTAAATTCTCTTTATGAGGAAATTTATCCCGTTTTTTTTGATTTGTGCCATATCCCTGCATGCGGAGTTTTTAATTTCAGACGGCGATAGATTTGCGAATTTGAGGCTATTTTTGAAAGATTCCGTTCAAATAGAGAAATTCAGCAAAAACGAGAATTATAGAAACCAAAACACTGTCTCGTGGGGGCTTTTTTTAAATGGCTTGGCTGCACCCAATCTTTCTTTCAACGCTTTTGTGGAAGTTAATACGGATAAAGCATCTGGGGTAAAATATAAGATTCACGATTATGAACCCTACTGGGGCTATCCCTACGATATGCTCTCCGACGAGCATCCCTCAGAGGACAATGGGCGAACTTGGGCTTTTTTCAATGCCCGCACCGACTGGCAAGCAACGTCTTATTTCAAAATCTCCGGTGGCTACGATTATCTGTCTTATGGCCCTGCAAGGCATAACAAGCTCACTTTGCGAGGTGGTGATTTTTATTGGCGCGCAATTCAAGACACAGCAGATTACGCCTATATAAAAAGACCTGTGCCAACGCCTTTTATAGGTTTTGATTTGGGTCTTGATTTTGTCTCTTATTCTCAGTACTCAATGCAGTTGAAAAATGAAAAGGAATACAGCAAATATCTGCACGCCCATAGATTGGATTTCAATTTTTTTGAGGATTTTTCTTTAGGGCTCACAGAAACCATAATATATGGCTCAACAAATGCTCTCTACGGCGAAAAAGACTCGGTGGAACGGCGTTCTGTTGAAGTTCTTTACTTAGTTCCCTTTGTGCCATATACCTTTGCAGAAGCCTACACAGGAGACCGCGACAACAAAGCACTTTCTGCCGATTTTTCTTGGAAATTATTTAAGAGGTTTGAACTTTACGGCGAGTTGTTCATAGACGATTTGTACAATTTATCGGCTTTTTTTGACGATAACTGGTGGGGAAACAAGTGGGCAGCATCCATTGGAGTTGCCATAGACTCTGGTAAAATAGGCACATTCAATTGGGACTATAATTTTGAATACACACATATAGAACCTTGGGTTTACACTCACCACAAGGGTTTGGGTTATCAGTACTCGCACTTTGGAAATTCGCTGGGTTCAGATTTGGGTCCAAACTCCAGAGAATTTTATAGCCGTTTTGGCACCTCTTTCAAGGATTTTTTGCGCTTTGATTTATCTGTATCTACCATTGCAAAAGATACCGCTTTTGGTGGGAGCACCCTCGATATACACAAAGATGGAGACCCCACAGATAAAAAATATTTGAGCAAAGAAAGCACCCTGAACTACCGAGAATATGGAGCTTCTATTTTATTCAAGCCATTTTCAATTTGGTATATTGGAGCAAAACAATATTTAATATTTGGAGAATTCAAAGGAAAAAGAACCGAATTGTTCAGCAGAGTTATATGGTGATTATCTTATTAACGATACTACTAGTTATTCAAACGGTGCTGGCTTGGAACCCCACCCCATCGCTTATTGAAGAGCAAGTACCGCAAACCGCTTTTATGCAGTTGCAAGACTTTCAAAGTGCGGCAAAGCCTGAATACAACGCCTACATAAGCACTGGCATAATATACCTGCCACTGCCAAGCCAAAGCGCATTATCAACGGAATGGGGTATTCACGAAGGCTTTGCTTTCAAGCAAAATATGGGAATTTGGCTAACGAATAATTTTGACGGAAAAGCTTCCAAAGGATTGACTTATGGGCTTGGCTGGTTTGGAGAAAGACTGGGTTGGGATAATGAGGATTTTTTATTTGTTCCAAACAGAGGGAACTTTTCACAGATAAACCAAATTCATACTTTTGGATTTACCATTGCAGATAGTTCAAAGCATTTGCTGTTTGGAAGCGGTTTGCAATACCTCAATGCAGAGGACAATACCTTTAGGTGGTGGCTACTAGGAACTTGGAGCAGGTTTTCCATTTTGCCGAATTTCCATAAAAACGAGTTGCAATTTATAAATGCTCAGTTATATTTGCAAGCCAGAGAATTGAGAGGTAATAAAGATTCTTGGCAAAATTATCTGCCAGATTTGGAGTGTTCCTATTTCTCAAAAGATTCTATTAAAATGTTCATATCGCAAAATATATTCAAACAAAAATTTTATTTGGAGGGTGCATTTTGGACCCAGCCACGCGACTTAGCCTGGGCAGCACTCAAGTTTTATCCAGAACCGTCTCGCCAGCTCCTTGGCTTGGAAGCAAATGCAACAAAAAAAGAAAACGGCGATATTTATTTTGGCGGCGGCATAACACTTCCTATTTTGCGAGTGGCATACAACAGCACAAAAGACTACGAGACATTTTTCAAGAATCGCGGAGTTTGGATTGTTGAATTTCGTTTAGCAATAGGAACTTCTGGCGATGCTTTTTTTGCCTTGAACGCACCTAAAAACGCTCCAAGTGAAGTAAAACAAAAACCAGCAAAGAAATCCAAGTTTGAGACAGAAATTAAAACGGAAAAAACGGAGGAGGTCGTAAAATGAAAAAAATATTTATATTTGCATTTTTTCTTTTATCTTGTACCCATTGGCTAATTGAGACTAAAACTCGCATACAGGTAGAAAATTCGACTGGAAATACAATTAGCGGCTTGTGCATTGTTTCAAAAAGCGGGCAAAGAAATATTTTTATTTCTGAGAGCATTAAAAGCGGGGATAAATCTGCGAAAGTCCATGAAGTGGAATTGGTTGGAGAATTTGATTTTGAGGTTCTTGTTGAGGATAATTGGAAGCCTTTGGGCCCTCATAAGTTGGAGGGCGGCAGTGTTCTGGCAAGAATAACAAAAAAAGACGGCATATTTAATATGGTGTTGAAGTAAATTTATTATTGTCTGAACCAAAATAAACAGAATGGTGAGAAAAGCCCATCTATAAATGCTTTATCAAGTGTCCGTTATACTTATTTCTCAGAATTTTCAGTATTAACAGAATGAACCTCATTTATTGGCTTTAATTCTCCTCAAATTTTGTATGTTACTATTTTTAGATTATCTCTCATTTCGGCTTCGCTCAATGAGCGAAAAATAAATGCAAACCTCATACATTTATGTGTGCTTGTCTGTGTTTACTATATTCTCCTAGATATGAACAAATTAAAAACATTGGGAATTGTCAATAAGGGCAAAATCATGGCTACCGTGATGGATATGAATCAAACTTTTCCTGTTGCGAACATAGCTATGTTTATAGAAGCACCAACCTTAGATTCTGTAAAAATGGCAGAATTAAATAGAAAGGGATTAGACAGAAACGAGCATATAAAGTTTCGTTTGGCATTGTTGAACAATGCCGCAACCGAAGCATACATTTTGCCAACCGAAAAAGAACCTGTCGTGACCAATATTGAAAAAATCCGCAACCCAGAATGGACCTTGGAGGCGTTCAAACATTTGGGCGTAAATGTAAACAAACAATTCATTAATCACTTTGAAGTTGAAGTCCCAAGCGAAAACGCAATCATTGAACGCGATTGGCAGGCACCAATAATAAAGAATTTTCATGAAAAAGCGGGTCAATTACCAAAAGACCAAACCTTACTCTCAAAATTATTCGGTAACGATGTTGCAAAAGATGAACAAGTCAGTTTTGAAGAATTGGTAAAATGTTCAGAAATCATAAAAGACTTGTCCGACCACATTTCGTCAGAAGCAAAACAAAAGAACGACCTTCGCCGCGCTCACCCAAATAATAATACATAATAAAATTCAAGATGTACAATAGAGCTTGCGGGTAAGGCATATAAATAATTTTCTATTTTCCCTCTGTGGCGAAACAGTTTTACAAAGATGGTAGCAAAGGTTCCGAATCCGGCAAAGCGGTAAAGGTCTTTGATATTCCTGGTCCAAAAAAAGCTGCTATTTTAATGGTGGCTCTTGGGCAGGAAGCTAGTTCCCATATTTTTAAGGCTTTGAGTGAGAAAGATGTGGAAACTCTCACCGCCCAAATAGCGCGTTTGGAAGGGGTTACCCCTGAAATGCGCGAATTCGTTTTGCAGGAATTCCAGCAAATAAGCCAAGCTCAGGAATATGTTAGCCAGGGTGGTATTGATTTTGCGCAGCAAATTTTGGAACAGTCGCTTGGTTCCCGCCGTGCCCGCGAAATTTTGGAAAAAGTGCAGAATAATATCCGCACCACAGGCTTCAATATGTTGGATAACATAGATCCGGTGCAGTTAATCTCTTTTTTGGGCAAGGAACACCCTCAAACAGTGGCTCTACTCCTCGCTCACATGAAACCAGAAAAGGCAGCTGCAACAATTTCTGCGCTAAACCCAGATATGCAGGTAGAGGTTGCAACTCGAATAGCCACAATGGAAAGCATAAGCCCAGATGTTTTGCAACAGGTGGAGCAGCAATTATCACAAATACTAAAAACTATGTTCACAGGAGATACCGCAGAAGTTGGTGGTGTAAAGAGCGTTGCCGAAATGCTCAATATGGTGGATAGAGGCGCAGAAAAGAACATACTTGGAACCCTTGAAAGAGACGATCCCGAACTTGCCACAGAAATCAAAGCACTTATGTTTGTGTTTGAAGATATGCTTCTTTTGGACGACAAATCCATGCAGCTCGTGTTAAAGCAAGTGGACTCCAAAGACCTTTCGCTTGCGCTCAAAGGTGCAAACGAACAGGTTTCAAACAAGTTCTTCACAAATATGTCTAGCCGTGCTGCCGAAATGATTAAAGAAGAAATTCAATTTATGGGACCCAAACGTCTTCGCGAAGTAGAAGAAGCGCAGCAGAAAATCGTTGATGTGGTTCGCCGTTTGGAAGCAGATAATGAAATAGTAATCAGCGGTCGCGGCAGCGAAGACGATATTATCGTATGATTTTCGTGCTACTATTTGTTTCAATCGCTTTTGCTCAAATTCAAAATTTGCACCAAGGCGATTTTTATTATGCACTTCGCGCACAAGATTCAAAAGACAATATGGCAAACGACAAAAACGTAAAGCAGGCAATAAATTATTACAACCTAGCACTCAAAGATTCCAGTACAAAACAAGAAGCTGCTTGGAAATTGCTCAGAGCCTATTATTTTTTAGGTTGCTTTTCCACACCAGATTTAAAAAAGCGAATTCAGCTTTTTGAAAAAGCTAAAAAAGAGGGCAAACTTTTTCTCAACACTTATCCGAAAGATACTGAAATTGCTTATTGGTATTCAGTTAATATGGGCTTGTGGGCAAGCCTGATTAATCCTGCGATTGCCTTAAAAGCAGGCAGCATAAAAGAGACAAGGGAAATAGCTAAAATGCTAATAGCAAGTGAAGCGACCAACAAAGAAGCTGCGGCTCGTGGCTATCAAATTTTAGGCAAGGCACATCAAAAGTTGCCTAACATAATTTTTGTTTCAAGTTGGGTGAAAAGAGATTCAGCAGAATATCATTACAAAAAATCTCTGAGTTTAAATCCAGATGATTGGGCAACCAGACTTTTTTTGGCAGAGTATTACAAAGAAAATTCCAAAGAAAAAAAAATGTATGAAGTGCTAAAACCAGTATCAGGAAAACGCCCAAGTCCCGAAAATTATTTGGAAGACGAAAGAAATATAATCAAGATGAAGAAATTGCTAGCTCCCTAAAACTGCCGCTTCCGAGCAAAATATCTATGGGCAATTTTTTATACTCATATTCATAGGGCGGGGCTTTCCAAGCGAAATCTTTTTTGTGATGGTGAAATAAATATTTCAAAATTTGAATTGTTGTTTCAAAAGGCAAAAATTCTTCGCGTTCAAGCACGTGAATCTGCGCCCCATGGCAAATTTGCCCCGCGTATTTGTGGAAAGTTGGTTGAAAGTGGCTTTCCCTAAAATAAACACCCGGCAATTTTAAGTTGCCCAGATAATCGCACATCTCCGTTGCTTCAATCCAAGGAGCGCCAAAAAGCTCAAATGGTTTTGTTGTGCCGCGAGCCTCGCTGACATTGGTGGCTTCTAGCAAGCATTGCCCAGGATATACTATCGCGGTATCTAAAGTTGGCATATTTGGCGAGGGCATAATCCAGGGAAGCCCTGTCTCGTTAAACCACATATTTTTTTTATAACCTTGCATTTCCAAAACATAAACTTCGGCGTGTGGAAAACACTCCTCTTTGAATTGCAAAGCTAACTCCCCTATTGTTTTTCCGTGCCTAACTTGTATTGAATGGAGTCCCACAAAACTTTTGTATTCCAAATCCAAAACAGGACCTTCTGTTATGTGGCAGCCTATTGGGTTGGGACGGTCTATCACAATAACTGGAATTCCCATTTTCTCCGCAGCTTTCATGCAGAGATAAAGTGTCCATATAAATGTGTAATATCTTGCACCCACATCTTGCAAATCTATCAAAAGAACTTCTAAATTTTTTAGCATTTCGGGAGTGGGTTCTCTATGCTCTCCGTAAAGGCTATAAACTGGAATTCCAAGCCTTGGGTCTGTGAAGCCTTCCCATTCTATCATATTATCTTGTGTATGTCCCAAAATTCCGTGCTGAGGTCCAAAAAGAGCGGCAAGTTTAAAGAGCCCTCCATTGTGTTTTTCCAGTGTTGCAAGCGTATGCCGCAAATCCTGCGTCACAGACGCAGGGTGCAAAACAGCTCCCAGCCGTTTGCCTTTTAGCTTTTCGGGAAAATGTTTTTCCAAATGTTCAAGGGATAATTCTACCATAGTTTTGCTACTCCAGCTTAATCCTCGGCTTTGCGAGTTTCAACGCAGCTTCCCATTCTTGCCTAACAGATTCATATTCGCTTGGATCGGCAAAGACGGCATCTGTTCGCCATTCCAAATTTAGATTGCAGGTATTGGAAGAACATTTTTTGCCATTATCTAAAATTTTCATTTCTACAAACAGATTTTTTGGTTTTTCGTTTTTTGTTTCAAAAGAGAGTTTGCCTTTTTGAGAAGTAGCAGAAAGCGAGTAGTGAAATTTTGTCTCGTGCGGAATTCTTATTGGGTGATAACGCTCCTTTACAGCTGGAAGACGCATCAAAGAGCTTTCCCATAATGCAGGGTATGGGCTGAATTGCGGTGAATTATATACAACTGTGAGTTTAAGCGGTTTGGAAAAATCCTCCACATTTTGCGGCATAAAAGCCACAAGCTCAGAAGATTCCAAGCTCTGCGAAATCCACTTTGAAATATAATCGCTCTGCTCTTTTTGGTCTCTCTGCAAAAGTTCGTTTCTAATTGCGCTGGCAAATTTACCCGTAAAAATAAGGCTATCCCTGAAATGCCCAATGCCCTTTTCATCTATGCGCAAGCGGTGAAACATAAAAGCCTCGTGCTCCTGATTTATTTCCAAAACAGGGGTGAGCGTGGAATAGCTGGAATCCCCTTTTATCACAAGTGCTACTCTTCCCTCCAAATCCAACGGTATTGGGCGGCGGTTGCTAACCTTATCGCTTGGATCTATCCAAAGTTCGGGATAGTCTTTTGTTGCAGGCACATATAAAATTTCGTGGTTGAACTGCTGAATGGAAGAAAGTGCTTCGCTGCCAGCATCTTCTAAATTTATCAAAGCCAAGTAGCTCTTAACCCCAATGGTGGCTAACATCTCCTGAAGCAGCAAACTTTGGTCTTTGCAATCACCCTGTTTTTCTTTAAGGGTTGAAAGAGCGGGTTTTGGAATTAGAGAATGTCCGCCAAAGCCCCTTTTGCTGTACTTTATATTTGCCCTAACCCAATCGGAAATTGCGTAAATGGCGTTCAATTTGGTTTTTGTTCCAGCAACGTCAAAAGCCTGTTCTCTAACCGGAACAGAATTTTTATACTGGTGTTGAATTAAATTTGCATACCTCTCGCCCTCATCCTTCCACAAAACCTTTGCAGCAAGCACAACACCACTGCCAAAATCTTTATATGCCGGCATATATGGTTCCTTGTGTATAATAACGGGATTATCTTGCTTCCATTCTATTCCGCCAGAAAATCCAGTTCTCTGAATATCGCCATATTCATCATATCGAATTTTTGTTGTGTCTGCATAAACTTTGAAAATGCTTTTTCCAACTGGATATTCCCTGCTGAATTTATAGTGGGTATAGGGAACGGAGCCATCTGCTTTTATAGCTGTACGGCTTGCCATGTAGTAAATAAAATCTTTTGGGGAAAGCTGCAAGGGCAAATGGGCGGTTTGCGCTTCGTTATTGTGGGCATTTTCGGTTGAATAAGTTATATAAGCATTTTTTGGATTCCAAGAATATTTCAATTTGAAGGTGGAATCATAAACATCAAGAACATTCACATAAATTCTGTCCACTCCTGGCAAAAAGTCTATTGTGAGTTCGCTTAACAACTGAACGCCGCTTACATTCATCACTTGCAACAACCTCTGCTCCGTGCTAACCCAAGGCTGCCCTGCGCCTGCCTTTACGCTTTCTTGCAAATAATGCGCAACAATTGGATAATTTTCCGTTATTAAATAATCCAAAACCAATTTTTTTATATCTGCGGGTTTTTGCCCCACAGGGTCAATGGATTTTTGAATTGCCTTTATATCTGCCTTGCCCAAAAATGCCTTTGTTGCAGAGAGATAGCTCTTTGCATCTTCGCTTTCGCTTTTCAAGGCAAGTGCTTGGTTAAAAGTTTGTTCTGCTGCTTTGTAGCTCCTCAAATAAAAAAGGCTTTTCCCCTTGGCAACGAGTAAATCTGCATTTTTCTTGTCTTTCAGCAAGGCTTCTTCGCTCACGGAAAGTGCCTCTTCGTATCGGTTCAAAAATAAAAGAACTTCTGTATAAACCATAGCGAGTTTTGAACTTGGACCAAACATTTTCTTTACATCCAAAAGTAAATCTGCTGCTTCGCTATAACGATTCAAACCCATAAGTGTTTTTGCAACATAAATCCCAAGTCTCTCCGTTGGACGCTTTTCGTAAAGTTCCTGAGCAACCTCCAAAGAATATGCTCTTTGTCCAAGCCCCCACAAAGCATCGCTCAAATTTACGGTTGCTTCTTCATCGTAAGGCATTTTTTTCAATGCGAGTTCGGAATATTCTTTTGTTTTTTTGAAATTGTAAAGAGATTTGTGCAAGGCACTCAAAATAAATAGGAGTTTTCCGCTTCTATTGACTAAATTCATTTGTGATTCAAAATGCGCAATTCCTGGGCCATATAAATTTTTCAATTGGTAAACAAAACCGCAATTCATTAAATAGAGGGTATCGCTTAAATCCATTGTATTGGCTCGCTCAAAATAACTAAGTGCCTCTATGGGTTTCTCCTCCACCAAACGCAAAAGCCCAATTTGATTCACAATCCTTGCGCTAAATCTGTTTATTTTTGTATTCCCATTTTTGTCAAATGTTTTTTCAAGTTTAAGCCCACTTATAGCGCGTTCCATTTCGCTTTTGAACTTGTTATATAAAATTCCCTGTGTCCAAGAAATTGCCATAACCGCACGGCCCTTGCCAAAAAAGAATTTCCCTTTGTAATTAAAATCAAACTTATTTGCAACAAAAACAATATCAAAATCCCAAGCCAGTTCGTCTCCATTATTGCTCTTTTTAATGTTCAAATTTTCTTTACCGGGCACAATACCGTGGCGCATGAGCATTGCGTTGAACACATCTTCTGCACTCAAAAAACTCATATCTATAAGTGCGCCATAAATAAAAAATCCAAGCTCTTCGGTTGCATTCACTAAAGTTAATTCTATATCTGGATTTATTTCCCAACTGTGCCAAAGAGTATCTTTAGTGCTCCACTTTATTCCAAGTTCAGCAGAGGTAAATTCCTTTGCCTTCGCTTTTCCAACTTTTATTTCCAAAGTATCTGAACTAAGGCCCCAAGAAGCATCTTGCTCTCTCTCCCCTTCTTCGCCAGCAAGTTCTTGAGGCTCATAATGACTATCCGTTGCACGGCTACTCTGTTCCAAAGAAGAAGCTCGCTTATTTTTAATCGGTGGGTTTGAAGCGCAGGCAAATAAAGCCAGAGTAATAGTAATAGCAATAGCAAAAACAAAAAAACGGAGCATAATTATTTTCGCTCGCTGTCTTCTTTTTCCATATCGCTCAACATGTCTTCTTGTGTTCTCATTAAATTTCTAAGCCTTGCAAAATAGTTTACACGCAATTGCCTTAAACTGTCAATTTCCCTGCGCAAATCGGTTGCTTGGTTTTTTATTGTAGCGGATTCCTGTTCTGCTTTTGATTTTGCTTCGGCAATTATCAAATCAGCTTCCTTATTCGCTCTAGTTTTCACATCGTCTAAGGCTCTTGACATCAACACTGCTGCATCACTCAGATTCTTTTCTATTTGGCGAAATTCGTCAAGGTTCTTTTTATCGTTGTTTATTGTTTTTAGCAAATCTGCTCTTTCGTCTAGCAAGCCTTCAAAAGTAGTTGCAACCTGATTCAAAAAGGCTTGAACCTCAGCTGGGTCAAAGCCATTTACTTTTTTGCTGAACTTTTGATTACGAATGTCTAAGGGTGTTAAATCCATTGCTACCCCAGTTTACTGATAAAATACCCCGCAGCAACAGCAGTGCCAATAACGCCTGCCACATTTGGTCCCATTGCGTGCATTAAAAGGAAGTTTTGAGGATCGTACTTTGCGCCAACTGTTTGGCTAACGCGAGCAGCCATTGGAACCGCACTAACTCCTGCCGAGCCTATTAAAGGATTAACAGGGTTGTTTGGAGAGAGAACATTCATAAGTTTGGCAAACAGCACTCCTCCTGCCGTGCTAACTCCAAAAGCCACAACGCCAAGGGCTATAATCATAATGGTTGTTGGACGCAAGAATAAATCTGCCTGCATAGTCATGCCAACAGAGGTTCCAAGGAAAATTGTGACAACATTTATTATCTCGTTCTGAGAAGCCTTTACAAGCCTCTCCGTAACACCGCACTCCTTGAGCAAATTGCCAAGCATAAGCATAGCTATAAGAGCAGACACATCTGGAACAATTATTATGCAAAGCACCATAACAACTATGGCAAATACTATTCTCTCCAAGCGGCTAACGGAACGCAGGGATTTCATCCTTATTTTGCGTTCGTGATCTGTGGTTAAGAGTTTCATAATTGGCGGTTGAATCAATGGAACCAAAGCCATGTAGGTATATGCAGCAACTGCAATTGGACCTAACAAATGTTTAGCCAATTTGTTGGAGAGGAATATGGAAGTTGGACCATCTGCTCCACCTATAATGCCAATGCTCGCCGCTTCGCCAAGGCTGAACATTCCGGTTGAAGCGGCAACAAAAGCCGTGAAGAGAACACCTAACTGCGCTGCACCACCTAAAATCAAGGTACGCGGATTGGCAATCAAGGGACCAAAATCTGTCAAAGCACCAACGCCTAGGAATATAATGGGCGGGAACAATTCTAGCTGAACGCCTTGACTTATGAAGTAGTAAAGACCTTCAAAGGGAACAAACATACCTTGAACGTTCCAACCACCATCGTATAAAAGACGGGTTGGCAAATTTGTTAAAAGAGAGCCAAAAGCTATAGGCACAAGCAACAAAGGCTCAAACTCCCTTTTTATGCCAAGATACAAAAGCACACTTGCAACTGCCCACATTATCAACATTGAGCTAGTTATTGCACTAAAACCCATGTTGGCTACCATTTCCATTATTGTTTCCATTATATCCTCTTTTGTTCCAATTATTTCTCTATTACTTTGCTCTGTGCGCTGGCATCTATTTTGCTTGGATTATCTAAAACCACAAGTTCAATATGCGCCGTTGGAATGAACATAAATTTGCCATATTTCATTATGGATATAAATTTTTGATCAGATTCCATTCTTCTGCACAAGCGAATGTACTCTTCCTTGGCTTTTGCCACATCTGCCTTAAAATAAAACTTAATTTTCTCACCAGAGTTTAGACTTATGGTGATTGTATAATTATCAAGTGCATTACCATCAAAAGCAGATGCCATAAAAACCTCTTAGCCTATTATGAGTAAAGCCTGCCCTTCTGCAACAGCTTCGCCTTCTTTTACGTTTATTGCCTTAACTGTGCCTGCGGTAGGAGCATATATTGGAGTTTCCATTTTCATGGCTTCCAAAACTATTACCTCTTGATTTTGGCTAACAGTAGCGCCAACAGCCACCTTTATTTTCATAACCTGCCCAGCCATTGGGCTAAGTACGGAACCAGCACCTGCGGGTGCTGGAGCGGCAGGTGCTGCTGCTGGTGGCGGTGCAGCAGGAGCCGATGCCGCTTGTGCAGGGGCATACGCAACTGGTGCAGGTGTGCTGGCATTTTCGCCAAGAATTTCAACGGCAACATCATAAGTTTTGCCTTCTAAAGTGATTCGGAGTGTTTTCATAATTTTCCCTGGGTTAAACTTTGTGTGTGTGGAGCGAGACTCTGCCTTGAATAGCCCAAGTCCAATCCATTGTGTTAAGAGGTTTGAATTTTACAACGCTAACTTGCGCACCGCCAAAGGCGTGCGCTGCTGCTGCGCTTATTATTGCAACAAATTGTTCATCGCTCATGCCCGGATGAATTGTTTTTGCTCCAGATGCAGAAGCCACCACCGCTGCTGATTTGGGCTGGGCTGGTTTTGCCTGTTCTGCAAATCCAAGAACCTTTACAATATAGCTAACTAAGCTAACCATGCCCCATAAACCAGCCAAAACGCAAAGCACAAGTATAAAACCCGCCGCCTGAAAACTCAGCAAGTCTTTAATGGTGTATTTGGAAATAGTGCCATCATGTGCCTTATATGTTTCGCCAACCATTACCTTTGACATGTTTTGTTCAACGCCAACATCGCCGACTGCTTCTTCCATAACCTTTTTAGCTATGGAAGATTCAGTGTAGGTTTTGTAAAGAACCTGCTCGGTTCCTTCGTGAGACACAACCTTTACAACGACTAGCGAATCCATTTTGCCGTCTTTATGGGTTGCCCATTGGTAATGACCAATAACCTTGCCGTCTTTGTTTTTTACATCCAAAACACTGCTAAGTCCAACCTGCTGAACGGTTGGCATTGGCATAGGTTGAATGCCTTCAATTTCATTTCCATTTTCTGCTTCTGGGTTCATAATGGTATAAGTCCGTGTTTTTTAGGTGGGCGCGTAGAGCGTTTGGTAATTGAAAAGCGCAAAGCGAGTGCTATGTGACTTCTAGTTTCCGAAGGCTCTATAACATCGGTGATCATATTTGTTTCTGCGGCCTGCCAAGGGCTTGCAAATTTGCTGTGGTATTTTTCAATAAGCTCCGCTTTCTTGGCTTTAGCAGCATCGTCTCCTTTCTCTGCTCTTACCGCATCTATTTCTTTTTTATACACAACGGGAATTGCTCCCTCTGCGCCCATAACCGCAATTTCTGCGCAGGGCCAAGCGTAAACAAAATCTGCGCCCATATCTTTTGAACACATTGCAAGGTAAGAACCACCATAAGCTTTGCGCATAATAACGGTGACTTTTGGAACTGTGCAAGCTGCATAAGCAAAAAGCATTTTTGCTCCGTGCCTTATTATGCCTCCTCTCTCCTGAGCAAGGCCAGGCATAAAGCCGGGAACATCAACCAAATTCACAACAGGAATGTTAAAGGCATTGCAAAAACGAATGAACCTTGCGCCTTTGTCGGAACTGTCTATATCTAGGCAACCGGCTTTCACTGCGGGTTGGTTTGCTATTATGCCAACAACCATGCCTTCTATTCTGGCAAAACCAACAACTATGTTTTTGGCAAAATCTTTTTGAACTTCCATCCACTGCCCTTTGTCTGTTATGGCTTCTATAACCTTGTAAACATCAAAGCCAGACTTGGAATCCGCAGGTATAATATCGTTAAGAGCTGGATTTTTGCTTTCGGATATTGTAGCTGGTATGTTATGCGGAGGGTCTTGCAGGTTGTTTGAAGGCAAAAAACTGAGCAATTTTTTTGTTATTGCTATTGCATCTTTATCGTCTTCGGCAACAAAATGTATGTTGCCACTAACGCTTGCGTGAGCCTCGGCTGTGCCAAACTGCTCAACTGGTGCCTCTTGACCTGTGGATGCTTTGATAACGCTAGGACCGCATATAAACATCTCTGCATTTTTGCGAGTTTGAATTAAAAAATCTGTTAAAGCTGGGCTATATGCCGCGCCGCCAGCGCAAGGTCCGGCTATAATTGAAATTTGAGGAACAAGACCAGATGCCTGAACATTGCGGTAAAATACCTGCCCGTAGCCGCTTAGCCCCCAAATACCTTCTTGTATTCTCGCTCCACCAGAATCGTTTATGCCTATTACTGGAAAGCCTAGCTCGCAAGCTTGGTCTTGAATGTCGCAAATTTTTTGAGCGTGCATTTGAGAAAGACTGCCGCCGCTCACTGTGAAATCTTGGCTGAACACCGCAATAGGACGGCCATCGACATTGCCTACTCCAGTTATAACACCATCGCCTGGCAATCTTTTTGCCGCAGGCTTTGCCTGATCAACGTGCATTCCAGCTTCCTGGAATGAGCTTTTATCGCAGAGGGCTTCTACGCGCTCACGTGCGGACAACTGACCTTTTTCGTGCCGTTTCGCGAGTTTCTCCGCGCCACCACCGAGCTTTGCTTCGGCTCGTCTGGCATTTAGTTCTTCTAAAAGTTCTGGTTTTATTGGCATATTATATTCCTAAGCTGGTGTGCAAAACTCTGTTAAAGCTGAACCTGTTGATTTTGGATGCAAAAAGCCTATGTTCATATTGCCTGCACCCTTGCGAGGAGCTTTATCTATAAGAGCCACGCCCTTAGACTCGGCATCTTTCAATTCTGCCGCTACATCGCTGCTTTCGTAGGCTATGTGGTGCAAACCGCCCCTGCCCTTGTTGCTTTCAATGAATTTGGCAACGGTGGAATCTGGAGATGTTGGCTCCAAAAGCTCAATCCAAACGCCTCCAACGTTAAAAAACGCAGTTTTAACCTTTTGATCGGCAACTTCTTCTATGTGGTCTAATTTTAGACCAAGCACATTTTCGTAATAGGGGCGAGCTTCTTCTATAGAAGGAACCGCTATGGCTACATGGTCGATTTTTTTAATCATTGTTGCACCTCTTTTGGAAACGTATTAGGAATATAGAAAAAAAATTTGCCGAGCTTGCTCCAGAGGCTCTGTCTGTTAGTAAATGTTGATTAATTGGGACATGGGATATGGGATATGCAGAAAAAATGGCTTTTTGAGTTGTTTTAATAAAAAAAAGGCAGACAATTTATGTCTGCCTTAGTGAGGACTTGTTTACTTTACTTTATTGCTATTCTCATTATCTTTGTTTCGCTACCGAGTGTTACTTTGACTATGTGCATTCCTGTCTTAGCCTG
>Ga0268262_10002280_pt1 | contig 22478 bp, 23 predicted proteins | sample TergutNc150P3_FD_190354 | JGI IMG/M metagenome (GOLD analysis project Ga0268262, IMG submission 190354) | Nasutitermes corniger P3 segment gut microbial community from laboratory colony in Florida, USA - Nc150 P3 (SPAdes) (version 2) | ecosystem: Host-associated > Arthropoda: Insects >...
GCTCGCTCATGAATCTGGCTATGTATTTTCTGAGCGTTACATGGAAACGCTTTTGTGGTGCGCGAATTATTATATGTGTTCGCTCGGCGAGGCTTTAACCGCATTTTGGCCTGCGGAGTTGGAGAAATATTTATGCCACCATTAACTCCTGAACAGCAAAACGCTTTGGATATATTGCTTGAGTTGCTCCATAAGAGCGATTTTCGCGGTGCGCTTCTGCACGGGGTGACGGGCAGCGGGAAAACTCGTGTTTATTTGGAACTTGTGAAAAAGGCGATGGAAGCTGGGTTTAAAACTCTGATACTCGTTCCAGAAATAAATTTAACACCGCAAACACAAAAACGCTTTGAAGATTTTCTAGGTATGGAAGTTCCAATTCTGCATTCGGGCCTTGGGGCAAAACAAAAGCGAGAAACATGGCAGGGATTGCTTAGGCAAGAGACGCAAATCTTAATGGGAACCCGCTCTGCTATTCTCGCACCTTTTGAACCGCAGCTCATAATTATAGACGAAGAACACGATTCCTCTTACAAACAGCAAGACCCTGCACCCCGTTATAATGTTAAGGAAATGGCTTTTCACATTGCGCATAAATATGGAGCGTTGGTAGTTTTGGGTTCTGCAACGCCATCTATGGAAACTTACCACAACGCGAAAATGGGCAATCTTAAACTCATAGAGATGAAAACTCGTCCGGGGGGTCTGCCGCTCCCGCAAGTGATGGTAGTAGATATTAAAGAACAGAGAAAAAAACAGGACAAAGATTTGATGCTATCATCGGTTTTGCGCGATGCCCTTTCAAAAACAATTTCGGAAGGTAATCAGGCGATAATCTTGATGAATCGCAGGGGCTATAGCACAAACAGAATTTGTGAGGATTGCGGAAACCCGCAGAGCTGCACGGATTGTAATGTAACCCTTGTTTATCACAAGCAATATGGCAAACTCGTGTGCCACTACTGCGGAAAGATTTTTCCGTTGTATATTCATTGTAAATGCGGTTCAGAGAAATTTACATTTTTCGGAAACGGCATAGAAAAAGCAGAAGAGGAACTTAACGAGTGGCTCCCAAATGCAAAGATTCTTCGCTTGGATTCCGATACCGCAAGCGGAGTTGGAGCAACGGGAAGGCTCTTGCAAAAATTCAGAGATAGGCGTTGCAACATACTTTTGGGAACCCAGATGGTGGCAAAGGGGCACGATTTTCCAGGGGTTTCCCTAGTTGGCGTGCTTTACGCTGACATAGGGAGCGGCATTCCTGATTTTCGCACTGGAGAAAAATATTTTCAATTGCTGACACAAGTCGCTGGCAGGGCTGGACGTTCTTTGGAAAATTCCTCTGTGATAATACAAACTTTTTGCCCGGAAAACCCAGTTATGCAGTTCGCCATAAAACATAACTACGAAGATTTTTCAAAATGGGAACTGAAAGAAAGGCAAGAAGCCTTCTACCCACCGTTCTGCAAAATAACTCAAATAAGAATGCAATCAAAAAACAAGAAAAAACTAGAAGCCACAGCAAACGCACTTCAGAGCCTACTTTCCGCTTGTAATTCTCAACTCGTAATTTTAGGTCCCGTGGAGCCTTTTATTTCCAAGGTGCAGAATAGCCATCGTATGATTTTGACTTTAAAAGCTTCCAATGCAGCAGATATAAAAAATGCGATTAAAAATGCGCTTGCGGATTCAGATTTTATAAAAGCGGCAAAAGGCGTGGAGATTCGCATAGATAGAGATGCTTGAAAATTTCTACTTTCCCCATTATGTCCAAACCCATATCATTAACAGGAATTAAACCAACAGGCACTCCGCATTTAGGAAATTATTTGGGTGCTATAAAACCCGCTTTGGAATTGAGAGAAAAATACAGCACCGTTTATTTTATAGCGGATTACCACGCCTTGACATCTGTGCATAACAGGGAAGAGATGCAAAGTAACACGTACAAAGTTGCAGCAACCTGGCTCGCTTTGGGGCTTAATCCAGAAGAAGGTTTATTTTACAAGCAAAGCGACATTCCAGAAATTTTTGAGCTTTCGTGGTTGCTCTCGTGTTTTACTCCAAAAGGTTTTATGAACCGTGCCCACGCTTATAAAGACAAGGTGGCAAAAAACCAAGCGGCTGGCACAGACCCTGATGATGGCATTAATATGGGGCTTTACAGCTATCCGTGCCTTATGGATGCGGATATTTTGATGTTTAAATCCGATGTTGTTCCAGTTGGCAAAGACCAAAAGCAGCACGTTGAATTTAGCCGCGACATTGCGGAACGTTTTAACAAGCATTACGGCAAAAATGTTTTTGTTTTGCCGGAGGCGGTAATTCAAGCCGAAACAGATATAATCCCAGGATTGGATGGTCGCAAGATGAGTAAATCTTACGGAAATACCATAGAGATTTTTTTGGAGCCAAAGGAATTGAAAAGCAAGATTGGGAAAATAGTCACAAATAGTCAACCGATAGAGGAACCCAAAGAACCTGAGAAATGCAATGTGTTTGCATTGTATAAACTTTTTGCAAGCGAAGAGCAAGCAGAGACTTTAGCGTCTCGTTATCGCGCTGGCGGCATGGGTTGGGGTCATGCTAAGGAGGCTTTAAGGGAGCTTTTGGAAGAGTGCCTTGCAAAGCCGAGGGAAAAATACAAAGCTCTTTTGGCAGACACTGCGCAAATAGACAAAATTCTCGCGCACGGCGCGGAAAGAGCAAGGGCAATAGCCAAACCCTTTATGCAGGAAATTAGGGATACTGTGGGGGTTGTTTAAATATTATACCGCCGGCACTTCCAGCCTCAAAAACCTATCAGCAATTATCTCCATCACAGCAACGTCATGAGAAATAAAAATCATAGATAACTCCAATTCATTTCGCAAATCATTTAACAGATGCAGAATTTGAGCCTGAACGCTTACATCTAGTGCGGAAGTTATTTCATCGCAAATTAGGATTTTTGGTCCTAGAACAAGGGAACGAGCAAGCCCAATGCGTTGCCTTTGCCCGCCGGAGAACGCGTGCGGGAATTTGTTTGAGTCCGCATTTGAAAGCCCAACCATGTCCAGCATTTTTCTCGCCTTAGCGTGGCTTTCACTCTTTGAAATTCCTTGGGCGAGCAAAGGAGTTGCCACAATTTCCAGAACAGAGCTTCTTGGGTTCAGCGAGGAATATGGGTCTTGAAAAGCCATTTGCATTTTGCTGCGCACAACGGAAAAAGACTTTTTTTTATAGGGATTTATATTTTCGCCAAAAAGCTCGTAAGTTCCGCCGGGTTCCCAAGGGACAAGCCCAACCAAAGCGTTTGCAATGGTGCTTTTTCCACTCCCAGATTCACCCGCAACCGCCAAAACCTCGCCCTTGCCAAGCGAAAAGCAAACTTTGTCCAATGCCTTCACAAAGCCGCCTTTTGAGCGAAAAGAGACAGAGAGATTTTGAACATTGAGTATCATAATAAAATGCAATCTCCTGTATTTTCACATTCCTTTTTTGCAAATTCACACCTAAACCTGAATCTGCAACCATCGTCATAATCTTTGGGATTTGGAACGGAACCCGGTATAGGTTTTATATCAGCCAGGGTTTTTCCCTTTACCGGCACAACGTTTAGCAACGCTTTTGTGTATGGGTGCTTGGGGGTGTTCAAAATATGAGCGCTATTGCCACATTCGGCAATTCTTCCAGCATACATAACAGCTATTCTGTCTGCGTATTTTGCCGCCAAATGCGCATTGTGCGTTATCAAGAGCATAGCCGCGTTTTCGCTTTTGCACAAATTTTTAAGCACATCCATAATTGCGGTTTGTATGTTTGCATCCAGCGCGGTGGTAGGTTCGTCTGCAATTACAAGCGAAGGTTTGGGAGCGAGTGCCATGCAAATCACAATTCTCTGCAACATACCTCCGCTCATTTCGTGCGGATAGCTTTTCAAAATACGCTCCACATCATTGAAACCGGACTTTGCCAAGAGTTCCTTTATTCTTTTCAATCTGTTTTCCTTTGGCATGGAGCGCACGGATTCCAAAAGCTGTGTCCCAATGGAAACAACGGGATTAAGCGCTTGCATGGGTTCCTGAAAAACGCAGCCTATGTGCTTTCCTCTGATTTCACGCATATTTTTTAAAGATAATTCCAAAAGATTTTTACCTTCAAAAATTATTTCACCGCTCACAATTTTTGCACTGGGATATGGGAGCAACCTTGGAATTGCCATTGCGCTCACACTTTTTCCACAACCAGATTCTCCCATAAGCGCAAAAACTTCCCCACTTGAAATATCAAAGGAAACTCTGTCTGTGACTTGGACATCGCCAAAAGCCACGGATAAGCTGCGCACGGAAAGATTAAAATCCATAATTCACAAAAATTCCTGAGTGTTGCGGTGTTGCAATTGGCGTGATGTGCAGATGGGAAAAATTTGCCGATGTTTTTCGGTAAATTCTCACAGCATCAAAAACCGCCAAAACCCTATTCAATGCCATTGCTCCAAGCGAAACCTGAAACGCAATTTTCGCGATTCGGTGCCGCCTTAGCATTTCTTTATATTTTTCCATGCGAGATGTGGTTTCTGGGTTGTCGCTGGAACCCCAGTCCCATATATAACCATACCCATAAGGGTATTCCGCATCTATGGGCTGCCCTGCCCTAATCATCGCTTGATTATAATCTTCGTTATTATCGGGGTTTGAATTTTGATAAAGAGGACCGCCTCTGCTTCTATAGTCTCCTACTATGGTCAAAAAAGCGAGGTCTTTTGGCGCACCTTCTGCCCCTGCATATCTAACCGCATAGCCCCTTGCGTTTTCCAACTGGTTATCGGAATAAAAATAAGTGATGCCTGCGGCAAGCCACAAAGAGGCATCTACCCAAAAGAACGCCGTTGCTCTTGATTTATTTCCCAAATAATAATGCCCCGCTCCGGGCAGCACAGCAGAAAAAGCTATGGATAAAAGCAAACTTTTGTCCTTGTTGCTGGATAAATCTTCGTCCACAGAGATAACAGTCTGGGAATATGCGGACACTGCCGCGATGAGAAGGAAAATTACCACGCCCATCCAAGCCCTGCTTCTGCCTTGAAATTTTCGCCAATACTGAAATTGCTGTTTAATCGGATTTTATCCAAAAAAGAAACTCCGTTTTCGTAAAGGCTATTGTTGTGCGCTTTTGCGGAGAGAACGGCATCCACAGCAGATACTATGTGATTCAAAATTAACGCCCCTAAAAAAATAGCTTGGCTGTCCGCCAACTTTTTAGATTTTTTGCGCATGGAAAGATATTCATCGCGATAATCAGAACTGCCAAGCGGTATATACTTTCCTTTTTCGAGAGCACTGTTTATGCGAGAAGCATCCTCTGCATCCGCATCTTCCCAGCCAAGTACAAAACTTTCGCTCGCAATAGCGCTGTAATACGCAGAACTATTATGCGGTTTGGTATTATCGTTAGGATAATTCGGATTTTTTCCAAAATTGTTGGTACATTTTTCGATGGCCTCCAACTGTCTATCAAAGGCTTTGCAATAATTCTCCCTTTCCTGCCCATATAATTTTTTAAAATCATCATAATATATAGGGTCATAAATTTCATTCATCGCTTTTTCATATTCTTTAATTGAGAAATGCTCCCCTGCAAAATTCTGATATTTTTTTACCTGCTTATCATATCTATAAATTGAGTGATAATATAAACCCGATATCAGGGCTGCTTCTTCCGCCAAATAAAATATTCCCCTTATATAGCGAGCTTGCTTGCCGCCAACATAGAGCTGCCCTGAACCTGGTAGCACTAAAGACATGAACATGGCTCTGCGAGGGCTTTTATAAGAACCTTTATCTTCACTTAAAGAATGTATGGTAGTAACTTGCACTGCACCCAGCAAATTCGCACGTTTATCCGCCTCGCTTTGCTGTTCCTGCGCAAAAGACATAGATAAAAAAAGAAGGATTATGAATAAAGCCGACCGCATTGGTTTTCAATATAGTAAATTTGTGCCTTGGTTTCATTTTTTTCTATATTAGGGATTGTTTGTATTTAAAGGAGAAATAATGAATCAGACATTGGCAGAAGAACTCAAGGAAATAGCGGACAACGCTAATGTTCCAGAAGAGGAGTATTTTAGATGGAGAAAGAAAAGGCTCACAAAAGAGTTTTTTGAGAAATTGAAAGAAACAGCAAAAGCGGGGAAATATTGCTTTGATGCAATAATTGAGTCCGCTCTAGACGACATCTGTTGGTCGCGCTGGTGTAAGAATCATGACTTTACTTATGCTGACAAGAAAGTATGGTGGTCTATTCATTGATATGACCGAAGAATTTATGCTACGGGGTAAACATTTATGTTTCGCTTGTTTTTGATTTTATTTCTGTGCGTTGTTTTTTCATCTTGTTCATCAGATGACGATTCGGAAGCTTTAAATGAATGGTTTAAAGACCGTGGCATCGTAGGTTCTTATCGCTTGCAACAAGTAGATATAGATTTATCTGTTAAAAGTGCTTTGCCGGGTGCCAATACCCCCGCTTTCTTGGTCAGTTCTTCCGCCGTGCTTGGCAACGCGAATGGCATTGAGCAATCGCTTTACTTTGGCTTGGTGGTTTCGGAACCTCTCGCTTCCGTTTGGAATTTGAGGGCAGATTCCATTTTTTATGCAGATTTTTATAGTGGCAATGTCCCAGAAGAACATAAAAAAATAGAAGCGAGATTTTACTGGTTAATAGAACCTAAAACAGAACATGATACCACTTGGCTTAAATTCCAAGAAAATTTCACAGACTCCGCAGACATAAGCATTAATGCATTCAGCATTTCTTTGCCAGAAAAATTCTTAAAACTTAAAGCCGATACCCTTAGGTTGCTGGTTGGGATAAAATTGCTCAAAAATAATACAATTTTGCGTATTGCGCCGCCATCCATTGCAAACATACCCGGTTTGCTGCGCGTTGCCCAAATAACAAAAATCTCGGATGAATGTGAGCAATGTTTACATGCTGGGGTTAGAGAATCCCTTTCCGTAGCTTTTGAGATAAAGCCGGAGGATAAAATAAGAATTGCTGGAAAACCAGTGGTGTTTGCAGAACTAATTTTGCCAAAATTAAATGCCGCAACAAGCGAACTTGGACGTCCAGTGCCCGTGTATGTGTATAGCGGCAATGGCAGTTTGGAAGATTACAGAGTAAATACATCTTATGTAAATGAGCACAAGCATCATCCGAATCTTCTATTTTGGGAAGGCGATTCCTTAAGGCTCCAAGTTACGCAAAGTTTGCGCAATTATGTAAATGCAGCAAATTCAAAAATTCTTCTCGAAATTTCGTTGAGGCTTGGAACTCCTATGCTGATTCCAGATTCTCCTTTCTTTTTTAATTTGAGAACCAGCAGAGTTTTTTCAGATAGATTTGCATTCGCAAGTTATGATTTCAGTTCCGCTCTTGCCGAACCGGTAAAATTAAGGCTTTATCTTGCAGATTTTGGCGATAATAAATAGCTATGCTTAAACATATTTCCATTAAAAACTTGGCTCTAATAGCTAATGCGGAAGTTTCATTTTCCAAAGGCTTTTGGGCTATAACCGGCGAAACCGGTGCGGGAAAATCCGTGTTTTTAAGCGCATTAAAACTTTTGTGCGGCGCAAAAGTTGTTACCGGTTTGGTCAGAAAAGACGAAGATAGCGCAGTTTTAAGAGGAGTATTTGAAATAAAAGATTTATTAGATGTGCAGGAATTTCTGAAAACTAGGGAAATAGATTTTGAAGATTTTGAACTTGAAATTCAAAGGGAAATTTTCGCAAGCGGAAAGAGCAAAGCTCGCATAAACGGAATCCTCGCCAGCCAAAGCGATTTGCAAGAACTAGGGGAAAAACTAGTACAACTGCACGGGCAGAGCGAGCAAATTCTTTTGAGAGACGTCAAGGCACAGCAAAAACTCATAGACGCTTATTGCGGAAATGAAGAATTACTGCAAAAGTGCAAAGAAATTTTTGATAAATGGAGCACGATAAATAAAAAAATAGAGGAATGCAAGCAAAACGCCAAATCCATTGCAGAGCAAAAGGAATTCTTGGAATTTCAATTCAACGAACTTAAAAATGCCAACTTGCGCATAAACGAAGAAGAAGAATGTGAGCGCATTGTGCAAAGTTCCGCGAGCGGAGAATTTAAACGTAGAATGGCTAACGAGTGCTTGGAGCTTTTAATAGGCGAATCTGGAATTTCAAATCTCCTCGGCGAACTCATTTCTAAATTGCAAAAATTTGAAGGCAAATGCGATGATGCCCCCAAAAGCGATGCTGCTGCCGATGCGGAAGATTATTTTAACAATTTGATTTCAGAATTGAAAAAACTCGGCAAAGAAGAGCATTACAGCACGGAACAGATAGAAAAGGCAAATGCACGCATAGCCCTTATACAAAAACTGAAACGCAAATACAAAGCGGATTTAAATTCCCTCATAGAACTTAGGGAAAAGAGAAAACAAGAATTGGAATCCTTGGAGAATTCGGATTCGGATATAGAGGAGTTGCAAAAGTTAGATGGAAAAATTAGAACTGAATTGGAAAAAATATGCGCAGAGCTTTCCAAGAGAAGACGTGCTGGCGCAAAAAAACTGGATGCGGAGGTAGAAAACCGGCTACATTCCCTTTCTATGCCAACCGCCGTATTTTCCACACGCTGGACACCTACAGAGTGTTTAAGCTCAAACGGTGCAGAGCAGGGAGAATTTTGGCTTGCCCCAAACAAGGGCGAAGGCGAAAAACCTTTGAAGCAATCCGCGAGCGGTGGCGAGCTTTCCAGAGTTTTGCTCTCATTTAAGCGTGCAATGGCGGCAAGGGATAAAATTCCGCTTTTGGTTTTTGATGAAGTGGATAGCGGCATAAGTGGCGAGGTAGCCAATATGGTAGGGGAATGTTTACGCGAGCTTGGTCAATATCACCAAGTGCTCACAATAACGCACTTGCACCAAGTTGCGGCTCTTGCAGACGGGCAATTTTGCGTTAAAAAAATTGAAGACAAGGAACGCACCTATACAACTGTCGAATCGCTTGGCAAAGAGGAGCGCGTTTCTGAAATCGCAAGAATGTTGGGAGATGAAAAATCACCCACGGTTTTGGCACATGCCAAAGAATTATTGTTGAGATAAACGTATCGCTTTGAACTTGTCATTTACACCAAAAAATATTTTCGCTATATTAGGGTCAAATTGCTTGCCTGAGTTTTCCATGATTATTTCCGTTGAAGTTTCATGCGAAAAAGCTTTTTTATATGGGCGTTCGGAAGTAAGCGCATCGTAAACATCAGCAAGCGCCATTATGCGACCTTGCAACGGAATATCCTCGCCTTTAAACCCGCGTGGATAACCCAAGCCATCCCAACGTTCATGGTGATAACCGGCAAACAATTTTGCATGTTTTAAAAAAGCATCTTCGTCTGTCTGTTCAATAATCTTGTCTATTATTTTTTCACCTTCTATAGCATGGGTTTTCATAATTTCAAATTCTTCCGGGGTTAATTTTCCGGGCTTATTCAATATCAAATCCGAAATAGTTATCTTTCCCACGTCGTGTAGCTTTGCCGAAGGAATTACCACATCCAAATCCCATGAATTCAATTCATCTGCGTATAAATTTTTGGATATAGCTTCGTTTAAAAGTATACTGACATAACGCGTAGTGCGCTCTACATGTCCACCCGTTATCTCATCTCTACTCTCCACCATATCCGCCAAAACGGATACAATGCTGGTTTGCAAACGCTCAATGTGCTCAGTACGTTTTTTTATTATATCCGCAAGATGCAGATGACTGTTTATTCTGTTTAGCAATACGGGTTCGGAAAATGGCTTAGTGATAAAGTCAACCGCACCCATTTCAAAACCGCGGCTTTCAACGGCAGCATCCGTTTGAGCTGTCAAAAATACAACGGGTATTTTTGCAGTTTTTTTGTTTTGCATCAGTTTTTCCAGAGCTACAAAACCATTCATCTCCGGCATTTCAATGTCTAATAAAATTAAATCCGGTATAATCTTTTCCAAAAGAGCAAACATCTTCGTTGCAGAAGGCATTGTCAGCACACGGTAAGAATCCTCCAAAGATTGTTTCGCTTTGGCTAGGTTGGTATCTGCATCGTCCACTATAAAAACAGTTTTCATATATACCTCCTATCTAAGAATTTTGTCGTTCAATGAACTTTTGACGTCTTAACACAAGTAATAAATATAGAAAAACCGAAACAAGCCCGCCTATAAAATTTGCCATTAAATCACCCAAATCATTTCCAGAACGCCCTAAAACAAAAGATTGGTGATATTCATCTGAAATTCCAAAAATCGCGCATAAAACAACTACTATAACGCACCAAAAAATCGGTCTGGCAAGCCAATTTTTATGGGAAATGCACATACAATATGTTATTCCTAAAACAAAATAAGCTAAAATATGCTTTATTTTGTCGCTGAATTCAAAGGTATTTAACAGTGAATCGTCTCCTGGCAAAGAAGAGAGCGTAAATATCGCTATCATAATCAAAATTGCAGGAATTTTTCTTAAAATATTCATCATTCAATTTCCATAAAAAAATTGCCGCCAGAATCGCTTTCAAAAGTAACGCTTTCACCGGTTGAGCATTTAAACTTAGCTATTGTATATAATTCCGGCTCTTTGCCGCTGGAAAAAATTTCACTCAATTCTTTTTCGGAAATCAAAAAAGAATCCTGCGCCTTTTTAAATTTTTCAATATCCCAGTCAAAAATTTCAGGGGTTGTATAGACAAAGGCTCTAAACATAATGGCAAGTTCGCTCTTAAAAAAATCCCTGTAATCCTTAACCGTTTCAGATTTTTCTTGGAAACTCATTATTCTAAAATTTTTTGGGAAAGGCATTTTTTCTTTGTCTTCGCTTTTGTAAGCCATTCTTATATTCCTACCCTCCACTATCAGCCTTAAATTGTCGCTATCTTTATGAAAAAATAGGCAGGGTGAATTTTTTTTGCACGGCAACTTGCCATGCTGTATGTCAAAGCTCTCAAGAGGTTTCCCTTCCTTATAAATTATTTTAGGTGCATCTGCGCTATGCACAATAGTGCAGAGAAAAACAACCATTGATAAAATATTTTTCAAGGTTGCCTATACAGTTTGTTTATGCCACAAAATACAGCTCGCATATTCGCAACGAGAGTATCGCTAGAAACTCCCCTGCCTATAATGGTTTTCCCATTAGCGGAAAGAGATATTTCCGAGAGTGCTCTGCCAGCCCACAATTTATCGGCATCGCTGACCACGCTTTGCTTGTAACTGTTGAGTTCCACAGGCAAACCTATTTTGCGCGAGAGGAGCAACGCCGCCTCTATAGGACCTTCTGCGGATATGGATTCTTCTTGAACAATTCCGTCTTTCTGGAATTTGAACACAAAGCGATTATCTTCGGGTATAACATCTATGGTGCGGAAAATCACTCTGCCATTTAAATTGCAGCACTTCTCTCTGAAAATCTCCAAAATACGCGTGTCGGAAAGCTCGCCTTCACGCTCGCTGATTTCTTTAAGTATAGGCTGCAATTCTGCCGCCTCGTCTAAATCAACAGGATAACCGTTGTGCCTTAAAATTTCGTACACTGCGGTTTTTCCGCTTTGGCTCGTAAATGTTAAAATATCATTCTCATTTCTGCCTATAAGCGAATAGTCTATGGGGCGGTAAGCACCCTTTTTCATATTCTTTGTTTTAGAGGCTCCGTCTTGATGGATGCCGCTCCTGTGCGCAACGGCTTCTATGCCTATAAGCGGGGCTTTTGAATAAATTGGCACCTTTGCCCACTCGCTTGTTAAAAGAGCGGTTTCGTAAATCTCGCCAAGGTTCATATCCATTTCCGCGCCGCAATTATGAAGCGCAACGGCAACTTCAAACATATTGGTGTTCCCGGAACGCTCTCCCAAACCGTTCAACGCGCATTCCATTTGGGCAGCACCTGCAAAATAGCTCTCCACGGTAGTGGCTGTTGCCATGCCGAGGTCATTATGGCAGTGAACGGAAACGGTTATATTTTTCGGCAAGGCTTCCACAACCTTGCGAACCATATCCACAAATAGCATAGGGCGGTAACGTTCCACGGTGTTTGGCAAGTTAATGGTGGTGGCTCCGGCTTCTGCTACCTGCTTCAGAGATTCCAGAACAAAATCAAAATTTTCATGGCAATCACCAAAATGCTCAGGGCTAAATTCAATATCACCCTTTTCACCTACAAGCGATTTTGCAAAAGCCACAGCCTCTATAGCCTGCTTTCTGACCTCCATCGGCTCCATTTGCAAAACGTGCTCCATGCTTAACGGACTCATCGCCAAAAACACATGTATGCGAGGCTTGGGAGCTTCTTTAATCGCGTCCCACGCTTTTTGAATATCAACTGTTTTTGCCCGTGCCAAAGCGGATATAACAACATTTGCGGCAACTTTATCGCCTTCAGAAGCAAGTTTTGCCGTTACCTCAGCCAAATTCTGGCAACTCTCAAAATCCATTTCGGAGGCTATGGGGAACCCCACCTCAACACCTTGAACCCCCAATTTTAAAAGCTGCTTGAACACCACCTCTTTTTCCTCTTTGTTCCACGGGGTAGCAAGTGCCTGATTGGCATCACGCAGGGTTATGTCATAAAAAAAAGGTTTTGCGGTCATCTATAGCTCTCCAAGGCAGAAATTTAGAAAAAACACTTCTGAATTTTCTATATTTAAAAGGCGGAGTTTTTTATGAAAAAAAAAATTGCTTTTTTAATAGTTGCTATTCCTCTCTCAAGTTTATTCCTTGCCTGCGAAGAAGAAGGTATCCCTCTTCCTTTGCCGCCTCCGTTGCCAACTGCGCAAGCTGAAGGCGATTCCACTCTCCTGAATGAGGCGGGTAAAAAGACCAATGCTAAAAAAGAAACTGCTAAAAAAGAGACAAAATCAGCCTCTAAGCAAGTTGCAAAGCCTGCCCCTATACCGTGTACTGTCCCGTGCGACACAGATTCGGAACAATTAAGCTCAGGCAGATATACCATTCAGATAGCAATTTATCCAAACGAGTCTTCGGCAAAATCTTTGGTAAAAAAAATGTCGGGGAACGGCATCAAAGCCTACTACGCGCAGGTTGATAACCCCGCCCAACTGCTGGGCTTATATTACAGGGTTAGAGTAGGTTATTTCAACGGGAGAGCAGAAGCGGAGAACTTCGCTAAAGCTAGGCTGGAACCTCTTGGCTACGCATGGTGGGTGGACAAACGCAAAAATGATAATTCGGGCGGTACCAATGTCTCCATATCGCTTGGCAGCTCGCCTTCTGCACCGGTAGATAATGAATTGGAAGAGGCAAAACGAGCATATAGAGAGCAACTCGCTAGAGAGCAGGCGGCTGCAAGCCAACAACAAACCTCCTCTAATAAGAAAAAGAAGAAGAGCAGTTCTAATGAATAAAACGCATTTTATTTAACAAAAAAATCATTCAAATTTTTCTCTAAAAATTGCGAATTGCGATTTTTAGCCAGCTCCTCAAGGTTGTTGAATTTAAGAGGACTCTCCAGAATGTATTCCCTAAGGTGGTGCGTTGCCATTCGCCTTTCATATTTATATGGTTGATTATACCATACGGTGCGTATGCTTGAATTTGTTATGTACATCAAATTCAAGTTTGCTCTATATACCCAAAATGTATCAACTTCCGCGGCATGAGACCACCTTATGTAGAGAGAATCGCCTTTTGCCTCTCCGTAGCGAATCCCTGCCTTGTAAAAGCCTTTTGGAATTTCACCGTTAACAAGAATACCAGCACTCGGCAGCTCTTGAGCCTGAGCTGCCGTCATTGCAAGAATTAGGATTAAACTTTCAATTCTCAACTTCGGAATCCTCGCTGCTGCTCTTGAACATCTCAATTTCCTTCCGATGCTCGCGGATTTTCTTTTCAATTTCTTTGGAAACTTCTGCGTTTTCTTTTAAATATTGAAGAGCGTTTGGGCGACCTTGCCCAATTCTTTCGCCGTTGTAGGAGAACCAAGAACCGCTCTTTTGAATGAACTCCAAATCAACAGCCAAGTCTAGGATGGAGGCTTCCCTTGAAATTCCCTGCCCATAAAGAATATCGAATTCGCATTGGGTAAATGGCGGTGCAACCTTGTTTTTCACAACCTTAACCCTTGTGCGATTGCCGATGGAATTTTCCCCTTCTTTTATGGTACTCACGCGGCGAATATCCATGCGCTGAGAGGCATAGAATTTTAGGGCGTTGCCGCCAGTTGTTGTTTCTGGGTTGCCAAACATAACACCTATTTTCATGCGAATTTGATTTATGAAAATCAAAGCCGTGTTCGATTTGTTGAGTATGCCGGTTAACTTTCTCAGAGCTTGGCTCATAAGCCTCGCCTGCAAGCCCATGTGGCTATCGCCCATTTCGCCTTTTATCTCCGCCTCTGGTACCAACGCCGCAACAGAATCTATCACTATAAGGTCAAAGGCACTGGAACGCACCAGGGTTTCGCATATATCAAGGGCTTGCTCGCCGGAATCCGGCTGGGAAACCAATAAGCTGTCTATGTCCACTCCTAGCTTGCGGGCGTAGTTCGCGTCAAAAGCGTGCTCGGCATCTATAAATGCCGCAACGCCGCCTGCCTTTTGCGCTTCCGCTATGCAATGCAGGGTGAGCGTTGTTTTGCCGGAAGATTCCGGTCCAAAAATTTCAATTATTCTGCCCCTTGGAATGCCACCCACCCCAAGAGCCATATCCAACTGGATGCAACCCGTCGATATCACCGGAATTTCTTCTGTGGTATCTTTGCCTAAGGTCATTATAGCGCCTTTGCCGTAGTTTTTCTCTATTTGCGCAACGGCAGCTTCAACCGCCTTTGCTTTTTCTGGTGAGAGCGCGCTCTTGTTCTCTTTAACTGCTTTTTTAGACATACTGCCTTCCTTCTTTTGGTTTTGTTTGCGTAAATATAGTAAAAAAATACTGAACAAATGGGCAGTTGTTGTATTTTGCAAACAGATGTTGACGTTTTTTCAAATTTTTTACCTAGCTTGAGGTGGTTGCCGCAATAAAATGGTTGATTTTGAGTCTTTTGCAAGTATGCCTTCGTGCCATAAAAGCCAGGATTTTCTGAAAACCCCGCTTGAATAACCGCCAAGCTGCCCGCTTGATGTTATAACTCTGTGGCAAGGTATTAAAATGGGAATGGAGTTTTGACCGCAAATTCTTGCGCATGCCCTAAACGAGTTTGGCTTGCCCGCCAAATTTGCAAGTTCTAAATAAGATATACTGATGGGGTAAGTATTTGGCAGGGAATAAATTATTTCCCAAATTTTTTTTTGAAAAGTTGAACCCGTAAGGTCTAGAGAAATTTTTGAACGTATTTGCTCAAACGCGCCCCATTGCTTTGCAAAATAACTATTGAGAGCGGAAACACACAAAGCCATGCTGTTCCGCGCATTTTCACTGTATGGAACTTCCGGCTCAGGCCCTGCGGATGCTTGTTCCTTAGATAGATATCTTATGGAACTCAAGCCTTTTTCAGAAGCCTCTAAGCGTAGCACTCCTATTGGCGAAATATAATCCAAAACTACCTCTTCATTAATTTAGAAACTTACGGTCTAAGTTCATCGGTGTTGGTGATGAGAAAACATTCCGCTCTTCTATAACCGGAGTTTTTTGAGCCTTGCGAATAGATAAATATGTTTTTCTCATCAACGCCGTAAAAGCGAGATAGCGTGTAGCGAATGCGCAGCGAGCGTTGGAAGGCGGTTTCGTAAGCAACGGATTCGGATTTCAATTTTTCTGAATAACCTACGCAATGGAGCTGTGAACCCGGTTTTGTTTTAATGGCATCAGACATTTGCGAAATCAAAACGGTGTGAAGCGAGTCGCTTGGGCTTGTGCGAGTTTCTGGATATTCAAATATAAAATCAGGTTCTCTGTTCAAGAGGAAATCTGGCAACAGCGGAATTTGGAAACCTTCGCTTGGCACAGGAGATGGACTTACAGGAACAAGAGCCTCGAATTGTGGGTCGGTGCCCTCAACGGGAATTGGCGGCGGAGGGAATGTGTCTATTACTACGATTATGTTAGGGTCTTCGTAAACGGTTGTGTCTATGATTTGCAATTCCTTTTTAGGGAATTCAAAACTAAAGGAAAATTTTACCATTGCCCCTACGCTCCAAGGTTGCCAAGATTTCCAAGTATCGTTTGTAACAATATCCGCGCCACCCTTTTTCTGTATTCTTTCAACGACAGGCGGCAATGTTCTGTCAAAGCCTTTGTTAAGGGAATAATCTGCAAACGCTCCCGCGAGCAGGGAAAAATTATCGCTTAATTTAAATTTAACTCCTCCTTCCACCGCAAGGAAGATTAAGTTTTTTACTTTGGATATTTTTGTTTTGGCAGAACCGTCTCTAACGCCAAAACCTTGATAATCCGGTGCGCCTAAGGATGCGTTCCATTGAGGATAATAGCCTTCTGTTTTTAAATCCTCGTAGATTATATTTGTTTTGGCACTCTGCGGCACTCCTATTTTAATGCCTGCGGCGGCATAATAAAGAGCATCGCTGTATTTCAACAAAATTGGGATTTGCAAAATTCTCTCTTTCCGTTCTTCTTCGTATTTATCTATAGCATATCTGAAAATAAGGGAATCATTTTCGTCATCAATTGCCGGAGTTGAGCCGCTGGGGCTGCTTGTTTTTGTTTGCCATCGCCATGAATATTCAACTCCTGTGGAAATGCCTATATTTTTAAAAGGGTAAAATGAAATGCCAAAACCCGGAACGCTATTAAACGATAGCTCGGATGCTCCAAAGCCGTAGTGAACGTCCAATTCGTAAGAAGGTTGAGCAAAGAGGGCTGTATGAAATACGAGAATAAATATTACAATCAATATGCCCATGAGTTTTACATTCCTATTTATCCTTAATTATGTAAACCCCGGCGGGCGTTTCTTTTCTCTGCACTCCATAAATATCATAAACCTTTTGCTCCGGCTTTGCGGTTTTTCCGTTTATGCCAAGCACCTGTTTTGTAACAACGGGTTTTGCTGCTACTGGGAGCGAAGTTTCTTCTTCCTTGATGTCTTTTAGGCTGCCTTTGCATGTGGAAATTCTAATACCTTCTTCTGTGTGCATGGTAGCTTTGTAAATATCGTTTAGATTCAAAATGTCCGTGCTTTTTGGTCCTGCTGAATAGAATTGCGAAGCACTGACCTCTTTGTCATTTTTAAACCATTTGAAATCTTTGAACTTATAATCTCCGTTGCTGGAGTCTTTGTTGTTTATGAATATAATGTTGTTCCATTTTGTCCGTGCTATTTTTTTATCGAATGGAATAGGGGTTTCTATTAGAAGGGTGTCTATCTCTTCATAAACATATTCGCTGCTCGCAGAACGCAAATTGTAAATCAAGGAGTATAGCCCAGGTTTCTTGTCAAATTTAAATGGAATTTTGCGATGAACAAAGCCGTTATCATCCAAAGAATGACGACAAATACCGGACTCATCCGAATAATGATCGGGAGGGCAATTCTGATTCATATAATAATGAGGGTCTTTATCCAAGTTAATGACTATATCGCGTTCTCCAATAATCGTTATTGTTATCGTTGTGTTTTCAATTCCGCAAGAATCCGCAACATAGTAACTCCGTATTCCGCAAGTAGTATCAGCCGCAACAGAACATCTAAGCAATGTATCGCTCAAAGCGGTATCTATTGCTATATTGCCAGATGAAAATTCAATCTCGTGGTAAACCCGGTATGCGCTGCCCCTTACTACTCTAAAAGTTTTGGTATCCGTAGCACCGGTGTAATTGTCGGTCTCTGGCAGTGATGCCTTAATAACCCACAATCCCAACCTATTAGGTGTTTTAGTGGTGTAGGCAACATCGCTTTCACCATCTCTTTTGTATTCAAAAGTTATCTTCACTGTGTCTGGAATAAAAGGACTTTTTTCAACTTCAATAGGTATAGGTCTATTAGCATAGTTTCCCGCTTCTGTATATTCGTAAAACGGCGGCTCTTTGTCAAACAGAGGATCTGTTATGCTCAATTTTCCCGTTGCTTTAAATATATCCGCTTTTGCGGAGTATGAGAGAGGTGATGATTTGATATCGTAGTTCTTGGACATAGGACCGTTTGGAAGCCAAGAGATTGTTATGTTTACGGGGATATTAGTTCCAACATTTGGCGAAATAAAATCCGCGCTAACGGTGTAGTCGCTTGACGAATATGTATCGCCTTGGTAATGCGGGTTTATGCTAAATACTACATCGCCATCAATTTCAGCAGTGGTTTTTGCATCATAATCTTTGGATTTCACAGTTGCAGAAAGAATGGATAGAGTTGCAGGGACTCTAGCTATGGTCATAGAGCCTAACAAAACTGTTGCGCTATCGTAATCTTTGCTTGCATCCTGAGCTATAAACGCGGATATGGCGTATGTACCTGCGTCTTTAGGTTTTGTCGTGTCTCCATTGTATAAAATGGTTATGGGACCTAATTTTCCATAAGTTCCCCCTTTTTGGATTGCAGTTGGCAGGGAAGTAATTTTTGCTCCGTCGTAAACCAATCCGCCTGGGATTGTGAAGGTTAGCATATCAACTGTTGGTTTTGTGCCTTTGATAAATTCCCATTTGGCATAAATCGTGGTTGGGCCAGGAATTTGGTAAACAGTCGCTGCTGTGTATTCCTCTCCAACCCCTTTGGGGGCAAAAAACCAACCTTTAAATTCATGAGCCGGTCTTGTTGGCTTTGGCAGAGTTCCCACGGCTGCATCGTATGTAACGGATTTGTCTGCGGGGCTAACTTTACCGTCTGGGGAATCTATATTGAAAGTTATGATGTACTTTTTGGCTGTCCATCTGGCGTAGAGCGTAGCATTGTTTGGAATTTTATAAACCGTTGTTTCCGTATATTGTGTTCCGCCGCTTGCTGCTGAATACCAGCCGCTAAAATCGTAACCCGTTCTCGCTGGTGTTGGCAGAGTTCCCACGGGCGCATCGTATGTAACGGATTTGCTCAAAGGGCTTACAACTCCGCTTTGCGCATCAAATGTTATTGTGTAGGCGTTTGGAGTCCATGCAGCCTTGAGCGTTATGCTATCCGTTACGGGGGTAGAAAAATTGTAAGGAGTTCCCAGAGGCATTTCCCATCTATTAAAACTGTAACCCGTTTTTGTTGGGTCAGTAGTTGGCTTTGTTGCAATCTTTCCTGGCTCTACTTTTTGCGGGTCTGGAGTTGGCGAGCCTCCATTTGGGTCAAAAGTAACAAGGTATGGTCTAACCTGCAAATTCAGGTTTATGGTTTTTTCAACTCCGCAGTTCTTTACTATTATCACCATGGTTTGCGCATTGTTTCCAGTAGCTGTTAAACTTATAGGAGGGGAATAAGATGGAACTTCGGTGATATTAACCCCCAATCTATTCCATGATGGATTTCCTATAGGAGAAACTGTAAATTCCAAATTCTCTCCTATCATTATGGAATAGTTAACGCTTGAATTGCCCGAAGGGGCATTTATTGTTTTTCCATTCGCAAGAATTTGAAAATCAGAACACGTCGCCGCCCTGGCTATGGAAAGGGCGGCAAAACAAAATAGCATAACAAAGCGCAAAAGCGACATAATTTATATAAAAATAGTAAATTTCAAGTCGTATCTATAATCTTAACAGGCTCTTAACCTGCTTCTCCAGCAAATTCGGCGGTATATCGCGGGTTTCGTTGAAATCCACTTCTATCGCTTTTTGGTCCGGTTTTAAAGCGATATAGGCTTTTCCACGAATGGTAAATTTTTTCAAGTTCGGCACAGCCAAAAGTTTAAAAAGGTTCAGTTGAATTGCTCCGGAAAAACTCAGCTCGTTGTTCCCCGGAGAAAGCCATACGGATTTTTGCAGGCTAATTGGAATTTCAAAGAGCGAATCCAGATAAAGCATTCCGTTCAAGCCTTGTGCAAAAAGCGAATCCTTGCCCTTATTGTTGGCATTCAAAAACACGCTGAATATCAAAGAATCGCCCTTAAAGCCGTCTATGTTCGCCCTTTTGAACGAAAAATCGCACTGCTTCAATATATTTGCAGCTTGGATTTTTTTAGATATGGAGCAGGAGAGCAGCCCCAAGGACACCAACACTAGGCAAATTACTATCTTTGCAAACATGCTTAACTTTTTCATAGCCAAAATTCCAGAATTGCGCTCACGGTTTAAATCTACAAACTTTGCGGCGGCAACGCTCCTATTCGTAGGGCTTGCAGGTGCGGCTATAAATGTGAATACCTCCGACAATGTGGAAATCACCGCTTTTATGCAAAGCGAAAGCAAAAAAATTATGCAAATACCCGATACCCTCTCTTTAAATTTAACCTTTCAAACAGCAAAAGACAAACATGGCAGGGCATTTTTTTTGTTTTTTATAGGCGAGCGGAGCGTTTCGCTCAAGATGGATTATTCTGCAAACTTGCCAACAGGACCATTTAAAGGAACTATGCAAGCGGACACGTCTTGGTACACGGGCTATTGCGGAATGATTGAATGTCAGACTAAGCCTATGCCTGCGCAGCAGAGAATAGATGTTATGAAAGCCTTGGTCACAAGGCTTTTAACAGAGCTTAACAGCAAATTTTACCTTATCTTCAAGGAACCGCCTGTTAGCAACACGGTTGCCCCCGTCAAAACCGCGGACTCAGCCGCTGTCGCCGGAGATTCGGTTTCCGCGCCATCTACGGACTCTGTCCCAAAGTAGCATAAATAGCATTATCAAAGCCCACGTCGCAAGCAAAATGAGACCAAAAGGAACTACCCCAACTGAAATTATGCATAAAAGCCCTATCAATTCATCAATTTTGCAAAGATTCATGTTGATATAGAGCGGAAGCGATATTATAAACGCCGCCGCCATTGCTGCAATTGATAAATAAAAAGCATATATGGGTATTTTCAGTAAGAGATTTTTTACCGAGCCTCTGTTTTGAATAAGCGATATAAATGAACAAGGGATAAGCGCTATCAAAAATACAGATATAAAAGCTGTAAGATTGGTAACAAAAGGAAAAAACAACTTTTCTGATTCACTAAATGGATGCATCACAAACCTCCAAGTATATGAACCATATAACCCAAGACAACCAAAAAGCTATGATAAAAGCTCTGTGTGCTCTCTTTTTCCATTTTTCACTCATTTTCGACCTCCATACTGAGTTTTGTTAAACGATCTCGAAGTTGATTTATCGACAAATTGGAACCTTTAAGAAACCAAGGGTGGCTACCACCGCTTTCCAAAAATTCCCTGCCGCTACATAATTCGTAAATACCGCTCAAATAGTCTTTTGGGCTATTTAAAGTAGAATACTTTTCATGCCATTTCAAGTTTTTATTAAACCTGAGCATTATCTGTTCCGTTGCTCTTTCCGCGCTTTTATAGCCAATGGTTTCTATACCGTTTTCTTGAATTGGCGAATCGGCATAACCGTGATAATTTCCGTCTTGGGCAGCGTAATCCTGAAAAGTCCAAATTTTTCCGTGGTCTTCCTTTTCAATTTTATCTTCATCTATAAATTTCTCATCGCCAATATACCTGCGCCAGCAATGAGCCAGAACAAAACTGTCTTGCAGCATGTGGCACAATTTTCCCAGTTCCATAAAGCTATAATCGTATCTCTTTTTTTGCCTGAACTCCCAAGCATTTGAATACCATTCCTCGCATTGCTTTAAAATTATATTGCGAACTCCATCGTTTTTGGGAATGTTCTTTAATTTTGGACACATAGAATGCCAATGCTGGTTTTCGCCAAAATGACTTTTGTATACAATGTCTGTTTCACTTACTTCATGTGCTTCACTGAGAACCAAAATTGCATAAGGGCGATTTACCATAAGAGGCCTATCGCTTGGGAAATCGGGCCATATACTTCCACATTCCAATTCTCGCGTAAATTTTATCCCTGAACGTTCGGCTCCTATTTTGGTTAATTTTTGATGGGTTGCATTTGCAAAATTACCCCCTTTATTCGCTGTTCCTTTAATTCCTGTCCCAAAAAATTCCACGTCGTCTATCGTATCACCGTTAGGGAATTTTAGGCTTCCGTTTTCCATATTTTCGCCGTATTCAAATAAGCACAAAATTTCCTTTCTTCTCTCATAGCTCAAATCGGAAATTTCAAGCGAAAATATTTGCTCTTCTCCATTTTGGTCTGGAGCGCTTAAATCCGCAAATTTGAAATCCTTGTTGAACAAATTTGATGGTGAATATTCCAAAAAGTTAGAAGCAAAATTTTTACCCTCTTCGCCTTCGGAATCCCCTGCTGTGCCAGCTTGTTCATGCAAAATATCATCTAAAAAATGCCCATATTCATGGAGCATGGTTATGAGCAGTGTAAAGCGGGCTGTTGAATCCCGCAGGGAATCCAGCGCAAGCCTATGGTTTATGTAAATTTTCTTGTCTTTGTAGGCACCCATCTTGTTCGCTTCCATTATGCCTGTTCTTATGCTTTCGGGAATTGGCAGGGGGCAAAGT
>Ga0268262_10002281_pt1 | contig 22467 bp, 22 predicted proteins | sample TergutNc150P3_FD_190354 | JGI IMG/M metagenome (GOLD analysis project Ga0268262, IMG submission 190354) | Nasutitermes corniger P3 segment gut microbial community from laboratory colony in Florida, USA - Nc150 P3 (SPAdes) (version 2) | ecosystem: Host-associated > Arthropoda: Insects >...
GCCGCTGTGTTGTAAAATATTCATCACCCCATCTTGTAGAGGGTAAAGGTTCTCTTCGTAATACTGCGAGGGCAAAATCAAAATGATACCTCCTGTCTTTAGGCCAAATACGCTTTGCTATTTCCGGAGTATACAACTCTTTTATTTTTTCAACTCCCCAAAGAGCCGTTACATAGTGCCAAGGGAGCCGCTCCAAAGAACGGACAAAAAGTTTATCCTGAGTAAAAGCTCCGGAAGTTTTAAGTTTCCCTTCAATTACCGCAAGCATATCTTCATGCGTGTCCAGATAATCCCAGTTAAGATTACCCATCAATTTTAATTTTTCTTCATTGCTTAAGATCATGGCTTTACAAAAATTTTTGTCTTATATTACATTTTCCCGTATTACTTCTATCATCTTATCAATCATTTCATCATTCATGCCCGGATACACGCCAATCCAGAAAGTATCGTTCATAATACGGTCTGTTGTCTTCAAATTTCCGGCTATGCGGTAACCTGTGCCGGATTTCCGTAATTCATCAAAACATGGGTGCTTAACCAAGTTTCCGGCAAACAACATCCGTGTTTGAATATTATTGCTTTCAATGTGCTGAACAAGTTTATTTCTGCTAACGCCTTCTTTGCAAGTAATTAAAAATCCAAACCAGCTTGGATCGGAATTAGGAACCGCTTCCGGCAATATTAATTTGTTCTGCAAATCTTTAAGCCCGTCATGCAAACGCTTCCAGTTATATTTACGCTTCTCTGCAAATGAAGGGAATTTTTCCAACTGGGCGCATCCAATGGCGGCTTGCATATCTGTAGCTTTTAAGTTGTATCCAAAATGGCTGTAAACGTATTTATGGTCATATCCCAAAGGCAGTTCGCCGTACTGCCTATCAAATCGATGTCCGCAAAGATTGTCTTTCCCCGAGGGGCAAGCGCAGTCACGGCCCCAATCACGCAAGGAACGGATAATTTTATGCAACAGAGGATCAGAAGTATAAACCGCCCCGCCTTCGCCCATTGTCATGTGATGAGGCGGATAAAAACTGGATGTGCCAATATCGCCGATAGTTCCTGTAAATTTTTTAACGCCGTCAATGGTATAAGTTGAACCTAAGGCATCGCAATTATCTTCTACAAGCCAGAGATTATGAGCGGAACAAAAAGTTTTTACCGTTTGAAGATCAAAAGGATTCCCTAATGTATGGGCTAATATTATAGCCTTTGTTTTAGGTGATAATGCTTTTTCAAGTAACGAGACATCAATATTGTATTGCGGAATAGTAACATCAACAAATACCGGTATTGCTCCGAATTGTAAAATTGGAGTAACTGTGGTAGGGAAACCTGCGGCAACTGTAATTACTTCGTCGCCTCGCTTGATTGTTCTGTCTTTTAGTAATGGAGAGGTAAGAGCCATAAAAGCGGCAAGGTTAGCAGATGAACCGGAGTTTACAAGTGAACAATACGGAACTTGAAGGTACTGCGAAAGTTGTTTTTCAAAAATATCTGTGTAACGCCCGGAAGTAAGCCAGAACTCCAACGAACTGTCAACAAGATTGATCATTTCTTGTTCATCAAAAATACGTGAGGCGTATGGAATGCGATCTCCTTCCTTGTATGGAGTTTTTTGCATAAATTTTTTATAATATTCTTTTACACTATCAAGAATGTGTTGAGCAGCTTGATCTTTTGACATAGATTCAAACATGATGATCCTCAAAATATTCCTTTATTTGTTTTTCAATACAAGTCAGTCTTTCATTGTCCGATTGAATTTTTGCGAATTCAACAGTTTTTTCAACGGCTTTTTTTATGTTCCAATAAGGTTTCCAGTTCAATGCATTCTTTGCTTTTGAACAATCCAACTTTAAGAAATTAGCTTCATGAGGACCGCCGTCTCCTTGCGCTTTCCACGTTACGCCGTCTCCCCAAGCTTTGCAAAAAATAGAAGTAAGGTCTCCTGTAGTAACACAGCTTTCATCATCGGGACCGAAATTATACGCTCCTTGAAGTGATTTATCGCTGTATTGTTTTTCCGCCAAAAGCAAATATCCGTAAAGACATTCCAGAATATGCTGATAAGGACGGGTAGAGCGGGGATTACGCACTATAATTTCTTTTTTTTTACTTACCGCTCTGATACAATCGGGAATAATACGATCTTCGGCATAGTCGCCGCCGCCTATGACATTACCTGAACGAGCTGTAGAAATTGCAGGAGAGTTATCATTATTAAAAAATGAATTACGATAACTGTATGTTATCAACTCACTGCATGATTTACTGTTTGAATAGGGATCATAACCGCAAAGATTTTCATTTTCACGGTATCCCAAATCCCGCTCAGTGTTTTCATATACTTTATCGGTTGTAACATTTACAAATGATTTTACCGATGAATTTTGTCTTACCGCTTCAAGAATGTTTACAGTTCCCATAACATTGGTTTCATAAGTGGCTGCAGGTTCTATATAAGAAAACCGTACAATAGGCTGCGCCGCCAAATGAAATATGATGTCCGGTCTTATTTTGGTTACCGCTTTGACAAGCGCATCCTTTTTCCTTACATCATTAATTATTGAATGTATATCTTTTTTTGTTTTTGTTTGAATAAAAAGTGATGGTACTGTAGGCGGTTCTAAAGCATATCCTGTTACATCCGCACCTGCTTGTAAAAGAACACGGCAAAGCCAAGTTCCTTTAAAACCTGTATGTCCTGTTAAAAATACTTTTTTATTTTTATAAAAATCAAGCATTACTTTAGCCAAAATGCCCAAGGAGCGGTTCCTTTTGTCCACATATTATTTAATTCATTTTTATCTCGTAATGTATCCATAGGTCGCCAAAAACCATTGTGTTTATATGCGTATAATTGACCTGTTTCCGCCAAACGTTCCAATGGTTTTCTTTCAAGTATTGTAGCATCTTTATCGTTCAAATAGTCAAACACTCTCGGTTCCATTACAAAAAATCCGCCGTTTATCCATGCGCCGTCTCCATGAGGTTTTTCTTTGAAAGATTCTACTGTACCATTCTTATTTATTTCAATTGAGCCAAAACGTCCTGTGGGTTGTACAGCTGTTAATGTTACTATTTTTTCGTATTTTTCATGTGTTTTTATAAGTTCAGAAATATTAACATCACTAACCCCGTCTCCGTAAGTTAACATAAATCGTTCTTTACTTAAATAATCTTTTGCGCGTAACAATCTGCCGCCGGTTTGAGTATCAGAACCTGTATAGAGCAGAGTTACTTTCCAAGGTTCATTTCTTATATTGTGTAATTCAACAGAATTAGTAGCCATATCAATGGTCATATCAGAATACCGTGTATAGTAATTAATAAAATAATCTTTAATAATATGTGATTTATATCCGGTAAGAATAACAAAATCATTGAATCCCCAGTATGAATATGTTTTCATAATATGCCAAATAATAGGGTGCCCGCCTATTTCAACCATTGGTTTGGGACGTAATTCTGTTTCTTCTGAAAGACGAGTACCAAGTCCGCCTGCTAATAATACTACTTTCATAAAATATTCCTAAATTTTAATTATTATACCATTCTATCCTTGGAGCTATTATTGTTTTACTATTACCATAAGGGCTAATTATTATCTTTGAATTAACGTTCATTTTTAATATTATACTATATGTGTAAGGATCAATAACCCAAGATACTTTATAAAAACTTGCCCCTAAAGAAATAATATATTCTTGCATATTTAATATATTTTTTGGAATTATACAATAAACATTGTTAATTCCAATGGTTGGTTTATAATCATTAATAAAATCTGAAGGATTAGAAATAAATAGAATATCGCCATTGGTTGTAGCAAAAATAAAATGATATTCAAGAAGTGGGCTTGATTCTTTTACTTCAAAAGATAACTTTATTCTATATTTTTTTTCGGCATAAATATCAGGTTTTATTTCAGATCCATCTTCTTCTTGAAGTTCCATTGATATAGGAGTAAAATATCGATCAGAATAATCACCATTATTAATCCATTTTGTAGATTTTGTATTTACGTTAAAGTTATTAAGATAATTAGAAATTAATTCATCTATATTATCAGAATGTTTTTTTATACTACCTTTTTCTAAAACAATTCCGCAATTACATAAATTCTTAACTGCTCCCATATTATGACTCACAAATAATACTGTCCGTCCTTCACCGGTACTTAAATCCTGCATTTTCCCCAAAGCTTTTTTTTGAAAATCAGCGTCCCCAACCGCCAAAACTTCATCGGCAATCAAAATATCATTGTCCAAATGAGCTGCTACGGCAAAGGCAAGTTTTACATACATCCCGCTGGAATAGCGTTTAACAGGCGTATCAACATGTTGTTCAATTCCGCTGAAAGCGATTATCTCGTCCATTTTTTCATCAATTCGACGTTTTCTCATTCCAAGTATTGCGCCGTTAAGATAGATATTTTCTCTTCCGGTTAATTCACCGTGAAATCCTGTGCCTACTTCCAAAAGACTTGCCACTTTTCCTTTTATTTTTATAATTCCTTCAGTTGGAGTAGTGATACGCGAAAGTATTTTTAATAGAGTACTTTTACCTGCGCCGTTTTTACCAATAATGCCAACGCGGTCACCTTGCTTAATGTCAAAACTTATATCTTTTAATGCCCAAAAATAATCATTGTTGCCTGAATATTTATTCTCGCCAATTTTTGAATGCGGGTCTTCTTTTCCGCGTTTTAAAGCTATCCATGTTTGAATATCGCGGAATAAAGTACCGTTATTAATTACCCCGAGCCGATACATTTTTGAGAGATGTTCAATTTGTATTGCTGTGTTAGGCATTTGTCAGCAGTTCCTTAATTCTCCTATTTTCATATATATTTTATCAATAATTTCTTTATCAACATTTTCATCAAATTTTCTTGCAAATAATGCATTTGAATATGTTATTTTTTCAAAATCTTCTTTCCGCAATATTTTTGGATATTCAGGTCCACTATGCCAATCAATATATCTTAAATCGGCATTTTGAATCTTTTCATTCTCTCGCTCGTATGATTTAGCTATGATTGTTTGAAAAAATATTTCATCAGCGCAAGATGTCCAAAAAAAACGTAAAATATATTTTTTGTCATTTTTTAAATAATCAAATATTCTCTTAACACAATTGTGAGTATAATTTGTCCATTGTGAACCGCCATAGAAGTCATATTCCAATTTACGCGGAAAATATTTATTGATAATATAAAGCAGCTTCCTTTTAATCCGACATATATTTTTATTATCTAATGTATACGCAGTTAATCTATCCATAGTTGGCCAACCGTCAGAAGTTGGTATTTTTCTGATGTTTATATATTCGGTATTATTATTTTGAAAATATTTGATTATTTCATTGTTTGTTTTTATAGGTAAATCTTGACCAGAAATCAAAATATAACGATCATATATATTCTTGAATGCTTTTCTTAATAAATAAAGCGTCGCTAGAACTAAATTATATGATCCCCAATATGTTTTATATTTTTTATAAAAAAAAACATTTAAATATTTATTAATTTTTAATTTAGATCTTTTGTCAATATGTATATATATATCAAAATCATTTGATAAATGATTAATTAACCGTTGTACCTGTTGTTCATTGTTATGTACAAGCATTAAAATTGCAATTCTCAATTAAATCCTCTTCTCATCTGTTAATTACCCCAAGCCTGTACATTTTATAGAGATGTTCAATACGGGAACCAAAAAGCCAAACTTTGGCGTTTGGGTATGTGGTTTTTACAGCGTCTATTATTACATTTTTTTCATGTTCTGTTATGCGCATAATCTCTACACCACATCGATAAAATTCTGTTCATTTTGATTAAACAGAATAAGCCCGACGATAACCAGAAGTACCGTTATTCCCACGCTTGATAAAATCATATATGTATTTACCGTTGCGGCGCCGAAAAACCAAAGTCTGAAAAGTTCTATGGGAGCGCATACCGGATTCGCGTAGGCAACCCAACTGAAACGCTGCGGTATTTCAGAAAGAGGAAATACTACAGGAGTAGCATACATGGCTAATCCTATGGCAAAAGTTACCAACTGCTGAAGGTCGCGGTATTTGGTTGTCAGAGATGATATAATAATTCCCGCTCCTACGCCTATTGCGGCAAGCCAGATTATAAGAAAAGGAAATAAAAGAACAAACCATGAAGGTTGTAAAGGTGTTCCGATAAAAAGGTGATATGCAAAGAACGCAAGCAGCATGACAAACTGTACCAAAACTTTTATTGCTTTGCTGAAAACGTAATTTATCGGAACGACAAGACGCGGAAAATAAACTTTTCCGAAAATATTCGCGTTGGTAAGAAAAAGATTGGAAGAATCAAGAAAACAACCGGAAAAAAATGTCCAAAGCATTGCTCCAGAATAATAAAAGAGGGTATAGGGTATGCCGTCTGTTCCTATTTTGGCAAGGTTGCCGAATACAAATGTATACATTATCGTAGAAATAAGCGGGTTTATAACAAACCATAACGGACCTAATATAGTTTGTTTGTATTGTGTTACAAAATCGCGTTTTATAAAAAGAAAAATTAAATCCCTGTAACGGATAAGTTCGCGAATTTGTAAATCCAACAATTTCCGCTTAGGCTCTATTATTAAATCCCATTTTTCTTCGTCAGCCATTTTTATTCCCATTTAAATATTTTTTAATACAAATTCGTCAAACCATTGCGGGACGAGATTTGAATTTGATACATAAATATTATTTTCATTTTTTTCGGCAAAGAAATCAAAAGAATTATTTAATTTGTCTGAAGAGTTATCAAATATATAAGCTCTGTCAGATAACTTAAACGCTGTGTATAAATTATTCATCGTTCTATAATACCGCTCATTTATTTTTTCGCTTGGAACGTCGTGTCCGCCGGTTTCAACTCTGTTTTTAATGCGTTGATAATTTATTAATGGGTCTGATGTTGTTATAAAATAAAAATATATTTTAAAATTTGCTTTTTTTGCTATTTCAATCTCTTTTATTTTTGAATCATGTGAAAATACCGATTCAAACGAAAATGATGAATCGGATTGTATCATTTTATATCTGAGAAAATCTGAAATAGCGGCGGCAAGGTAACTGTCATTAAAAGAAGGGTCTTTAAGAGATATGCATTGATCTTTAAAAGCCAAAAGGTCTGCAATATCATAATCAACCAATGTTTGAAAAGGCGACAATTTAAGATAACTGATTAACTCGCCGGAAGAAAAATCTATTGGCCAATTGTCAAGATTAAGCGATACTATTAAATCTTTGGCGATAAGATCTGGATTAATATGATAATACGAATTAAAAGCGTTAATTTGAATTAAATAATTATATAACGTAGATTTTCCCGCTCCATTGGGACCCGCGAAAATTCTAAGTTTTTTTACTCGGGCGCTCATTTTATCGTATATACCTGTTTATCAGCTTTTATTTTTGATTTAACTTTTCCAAGAACTTCTTTTTTTCCGTCTGCATATTCTTTAATAATTTCATCGTTTTCAACATAGGTAATGGGAAGCCCTTTGTCTTTTGTCTCTTTTATCGCGAAAAGTCCGGCTTCCGCGCACATTTGCTGAAACGTTTCATATCTTGGAGTTCCGATTATTTGTTCGTCTTCATCAAATCTTCTTAAATCTTTCATAATTTTCCTAATAAAATAATTCCATTCCCAAAAATATTTCCATAGGAGATTTTTCTGCAATATCAGAGAAATCCCAACCAACCGATATTCGCAGGAACATACTGCGGAAACGGTGAGGGTAAATTATCATTTCAAAACCGGCTCCTAAAAGGAAATATTCGTGATCAGACGATGCAGGTTTATCGGGATGTTTGTACCATGCGGCATCAATAACAGGATTTAAATGTACATCAAACCCAAGCGCTCGCATTAATTTTACATTTGGAAACCATTCGTAAGGTTTTATTCTTAATGCTTTTACATCAATATCAAGATTAAACGCAAATATATATTCAGCTTTTACATCGTTGTCTCTTACACCGCGTAATAAGTCTCCTGCATAATCATCGTATGATTTTATCCAATGCTTGTGTGATAATCTAGCGGAAAGCCCTAATAGATCATCAATAAAAATAAAATGACCTTTGGTTATTATTTTGTACGAATAAGTCCATGGATCCCAGTCATTCTTTTTATAATAAAAATCGTAACTGTATGAATTGCTTGCGCTGACAGATATACCTTTATGAAAATTACCTATCCAATCTATACGTCCAAAAGAAAGAGAATGATCAAAATTAAGAAATGGTCCGATTCTGTTATAAGCCAACGGGTGAGATGGAAACTCGTGATTAAAAACAGCGGAAACGGTAGGTGTGTATGTCAATTCTCCGTATTCGCCGATTTCAAGACCGAGAGGTATCTTCCATGAAATTTCAGGATTACTTGACATATAAGCGCCTTCCTGAACATCACCAAATTCATCTTTGTAATCATCTCCATTTTCATCATTCCAATAAAATGATTCACCAAACGATAAAGTAAGAGTTGTACGTTTTATTGGAAGGTCTACAGATAATGCCGTTTTGTTTTTGTAATAAAAAGGTTTTGATAAATCGGGACGGTAATCAAAATAGTTGTCAAAATCAACAAACCAATTAAGTCCAAAAGCCTGAAATGGTAAACCTGAATCAAGCATTAATGAAAAATAAGTACGATTTTCTTGATCTTTTTTATAACCTAAATCTACTCTAAATGGCTGCATTGATCCAAAAAAATTATAATCGCGGGCTTTAAGTGTAATTGAAAGTCCGTAATTTGAATCATATTTTGGATACGGAAGAGCGATTATATTCCATGTATCTTCAACATAAATTTCCAAATCAACAGGATAATTACCGTCTTCTGTTTTTTCTCCGATTGTGTATTCTATTCTTACATCGTCTTTTAATACTCTTTCATTTAAAAGAAGTTGTCTTTTATCTTTTATAAATTTGGCAAGATTTGTTTTTCCTGTTATTTTTTCTCCTGTTTTTAACTCTGTTTTTGTATTTAAGACAAAAGGAACCGTTCTGCCTTTAACATTATAATTAAAAGAATTTATTATAAAAACAGATTCTTCAGTATAAATGTTATTATGTATTAATACGTCAACTATTATATCTTCTTCTGCTGTAATAGAATTTTCCTGAGAAAAAACAGAATAACAGGCAATAAAGAAAATAAAAAGAGGTATTAATTTTTTTAAATTCAAGTTGTAAGTCCGCCTTGCAAAATGTTTTCTACTGTTTGCATTTCTTCCGGCTTAATGGTTATATAGCGCGCGCTTTGTTCGTCGGGAACTATAAATGTAAGACTGCCGCTTTTTTTCTTTTTATCGCTTTTCATGGCGTTTAACATCTCTTCTTTGTTTCCGGCGCAAGGGTGGGGGCAGGCGCATTCATACCCGAACGATAAAATCAGTTTCTTGATTTTTTCCGCTCTTTCGAGCGGCGTAATTTTTAACGCTGTTCCAAGCTCGCAAGCGCGTATAATTCCCCAAACGACGGCTTCTCCGTGGGAAATATTTCCCAAGCCGGCGACGCTTTCAAGGGCATGACCGAAAGTATGCCCAAGATTTAACAACATTCGCTTTCCTGACTCGCGGAAATCCTCGCTTACTATGCCGCCCTTGTAAGAAACGGCTTTTTCTACGCACTTTTGCAATGAGCCGCCTTCCAAGAATTTTTTGGAATTATTAAAATTTTCCGCTAACGGCGTTAACTGCTCAAGAAAGTCATCGCCGCAAAGGACGGCGGTTTTTATAAGTTCCGCCATGCCGCTTTTTATTTCCGCTTGCGGCAGTGTGGAAAGAGCATCTAACGGAATGTATACGCTTTGCGCGGGATAAAAACTGCCTATCAGGTTCTTTATACCTAAAAGATCAAAACCTGTTTTGCCGCCTACTGATGCGTCAACCATGCCGAGCAGGGTAGTGGACACAAGTACAAAACGGCAGCCGCGCATATAAATTGACGCGGCAAAACCGGCTAAGTCGCCGATTACTCCGCCGCCGACAGCGATAAAAACACCGTCTCTGCCTAATCCGGCTTTGTTAGCGGCGCAAAGTATTGTTTCTACGGACTGCCAGTTTTTATTTTCTTCGCCGCTTTTAAGAAAAACGCAAGGATAGTCAACACCGCCGCATATTTTGGCGGCGATGTAAGCGGTGTTTTCATCCGCTATGATTAAAGGTTTGAAATAGGCGTTGTTGTTAAAGCCAAGATTTGAAGAAATACTGTTAATTGCGGGAATTTCACGCGTTATTTCTATGGATGTTTGAAATTCATTAAATGTAAATTGCAAATATATAACCTTTCCGAAAAAAATCGGAAAAAAAAAGAGAGGAAAATACGCCTGTTTGACAATTTTTTAATGATTACAGTACCAAAAACGGTTTGTAATTAAAAAAAACAGTCATACGGACAACGTTTAAAATGGCGGCCGAAACACACTCAAAATAAACGCCGAATTTGCTTCAATATACCATAAAAATGAGGGGTTTTCAAGCCGTTTTTGAGGTGTTTTTTATTCGGATAGGTTATAAACATACTCTTCTATGCTGTTTAAAAGGGAATATTTTGAAAATTCGCTTATTTCCGGCTTTACCGCAAGGTATTCAAGCCAATTTGCGATGTAATCATTGGCTGTTTTCTTGCTGAGAGGCAAATATTTCCCTTTCAGGATGTCTTCACCGTCCTTGTTGCGGAATATAGCGTTTTCCTTATAAATAACTCTTATATCGGACAGGATATTTTTTTGCGTTCTGGCAAGAAAAACAAGCGAATTAGTGTTAAAATAATCCTCGCAGTAGAACTTTTTGTAAATTGTGTAATCCCATTGATGCAGAGGAAGCCTGATTCTTGTAAGCAATTCCTGCTTTCCAAGCGTAGCGTTTTCTTCCGAATGGAAACGCGCGGCGGAAACCCATCTTGTAACATTATACGCGCTTCGGAATTCATATTGGGCGTCAAGGGCGGTAAGCGGCGCTGATAAATCATGCCATCGGGATGTGCCGCATATATTGCCTCCGATTGTCGCTATGTTTCTTAATTGAGTTCCGGCTATTTTTTTTAGGCATAAACATAAAACTTCCGGCACAATTTTGCCTAGTCTTATCAGTCTGTTCAGTTTTACCATTGAACCTATTTCAAGGTATTGTTCGGTTCTTGTTATCTTTTGCAGTTCTTCAATTTTATCAAGAGAAAGAAATACGGGAGGAAGGTACAGTATGTTTTTTTCTTGTTTGCTTATAATGTTTGTGCCTCCGGCGTACAAGACAGCGTCAGGGAAACGATTCCAAGCGGAAAATAATTCTTGAAAAGAATTCGGCATAACAACTTGATTAAGTGGCGCTTTCATACAGCCTCTTTTGCCGCGCCGCGGCAATTATACTTACAGCTTTTACAAGTCTTTCTACGTTGGTACAGCGGCATTTAATACCCGAAAACCCCGTTAAAATTTCTTCTTTGGTTGGAGACGGTACATGCTCAAGAAGGGCTTCCGTACATAAAACTTTACCCGCTTCGCAATAACCGCAATTCCCAAGATGTACAGAGGCAAAAGCGTTCATGATTTCCTGATACTCAATTGTCTGGGAAAAGCCTTCGATTGTTATTACTTCCGATCCTTGTATTTTAAAAGCGGGGATTAAACAGGCGGGACTGACTTGTCCGTTAAAAATAATTGTACAGGCTCCGCATTGCCCCGAAAGACAGCCGGGTTTTGATCCGAACAGTCCAAAACTGCCGCGCAGGATATCAATTAGTCTTACTCCCGGTTCGGCGTTAAAAACAACGTCCTCGCCGTTTAAAATAAAATTAATTGTCATTTTGCCCCCTGCTCGTCGGTATTAAGATTTCTCGCGCGTATAATTTCCCAAATGTCTTTTCTTTTTAGAGGGATTGTTTTAAAACTGTGATCCATTGCCTGCGAAACAGCCTGCAAAAATGCCGCCGGTATACATGTAAAGGGAAGATCGCTTACTCCCCTTGGTTCGGTTGTATCTTCCGAGAAAAAATCAATATGAACAGGAGGAATTTCCACAGGCGAAAAAATTGTAAAATTATTGTATTGGTCTGTCGGAATAACGCCGTCTACATACTCGATATTTTCAGTGTATACCCAACCTAACGACTGAACCGCCGCTCGTGTAAGGTTTCTTTTCGCCCTGTTCGCGGAAATCAATTTTCCGCCGTCAACCCCAAGCCAGACTCCGCGGATAACCGGAATACATTCGACAAGATCGATTGAAACTTCGACAACAGCGCAGGCAAGCCCCAATTTTGAAAAGCCGTTTATGTCAAAACTTTTTCCTTCGGGCGGAGTAAATCGTCCGTTCCAAAGAGTTCCGTTCTGCGGTTTTATTGAACGGCGTACCGTAATGGGAAGCGGATCGTGGAAACGCTGTTTTCGGATAGCGAGGCAGCATTTTTCCACAAGTTTTGTAATTACGGTAATATTTCTTGACGCGCATGAAGGACCGCAATCGGGCGCGTTTGAAAAAACAATGCTAATCATGTCAGGTTCTATGGATAATGTTTCCATAGCGACTTTCGCCCAAATTTTTGTATAGTCTTCCATGCTTGTAATGCTTGTTTTTATTTCCAAAAGCCCGTCTTTTGTCAATGTAACTTCTACGCTGTATAAACCTTTATCTTCGCAAGGGTAGAGCAGTCCGTTTCCCTGAAAACCGACGGCAATTCCTATCCCTCTTGGGCTTTCGTTTTTTTCCGTTTTTTTGCCTTTGCGACTTTTTCGCAGTAATTCATAAGAAGCCCATTTGTGATTATAATCGCTCATTTTGATCGTCGATTTTATAAGGTTTTTTCCATGAGAGCTGTTCTTTTGTTTTGTTTGTGAGGATATTATTTGAGGTTCAATGTTGTTTTCTCTTATTTCAGCAGGGTCTTGATTTATCATATCGGCTATAAGTGAAATATGGCGTTCCATAGCGAAGAGTCCCTGCGCCTGCCCGAAACCGGAAAACGGTCCCTGAGGCGGAATATTCGTGCAATATGCCTTTGCTTTCAGTTTTAAATTCGTAAAATTGTACAACCCCATGGTTCCAAGGCAGACTTGATCGAGAATTTCGTTTCCGTTAACCTCGTAAGCTCCAAGGTTAACAATAATATCAATGTTTACAGCGTTTGTATTGCCTTTATCGTCAATTGCGCTGGCAATATTGATGTTCGCGCCGAAACGTTTTGGAGTATAAAGAAAATCTTCTTCCCTTGTTAATATAAGACGCACGGGTTTTTTTGTAATATATGTCCCAAGCGCGGAGTGGCAGGCTACAAGCGACGGATACCACAATTTTCCGTCCATGTGCAAATTAAGGGCGGTAGGCTCTACCTCAATATATGAAGAATCGGTATTTAAAACACGGGCTACGGACCTTTTTACATGATAAGGCCATTGTGTGGCGGTTCTAATAATGACAGAATCATGTTTCGCGCTCTTTGAGCTTTTTGCTTCTTTTTCCCTGTTTATCCATGAAATCGCCCCTATCGGTTCCGCGTACCAATGTTCTTGAATGCCTGTTTTATAACTGCCTGTAACAATTTTGCCTGTCGCTTGAAATGTTTCAAGCGGGTCTCCCGCGGTAATTTCCCGAGTTAATACAGGTTCATTGGCGTTACTGTAGATAAAAACCGGTGAGTCTTCATCGGCGAGTATTTCGCATCTTGCCGTTATTTCTTCCAATTTTGATTTATTTGTTCCCAGTATTATAGCGACAGGTTCGCCTATATAGTTTAAGTTTTTATCCGCCAGAATGGGGATATTAGTGCCTTCAAGCCTGTTTTCGCCGGGGATGTTTTTCGCTGTAATCAGTGTGTAGTTTTCGGGCAGTTCGGGAACATAGATGTTTCTTAATTTGCCCTTTGCTATAGGCGACCTGATTGTTGTCGCGTAAAGCAGATTGGGAGGGTATATATCTTCCAGAAAAGGGAGAGATTCCATTAATGGTTATTTTAGTAGCATTTTTAAGGAATTACAATAATGTACTGAGAATTATGCTGAAAACAAGGAACGAAGTAATGGGGTGTGTAATACTTAGCTTAAAAAACATTGAAAAAATAATATTGTTATGGTATATTATAAAAAAAGGAGAAAACTATCTTTAAGGAGAAACGATATGAAAAAGACCAGTAGAAAAATGTTCGGCGTTATTCTGTTCTTGACAGGAACACTATCGGCTTTCGCGCTTGACATTAAGTATGAGACGCCCGAATTTGAAGGAGCGAATTCATCAATTTCTCAGCAAACTGTAGCTCAGTTTAATAATGCAGTTCAGGGAGCTTTTAACGGTGCTTTGAATGCTTTACAGGATAAAACAAAGGGGATTGACACAAAACCCGATGACTTTATTCAATCATGGGGGAATTCAGCGATTTTCGCAAGTCATGGAGCTACTGCGCGTGGATACGGAGATTACAAACTTTTTTCATTTACAGTTGGTCCTATGATCGGAGTCCAACTCCCCGGCGACCCGCTCAAAATCGCGAATGAGCTTGATGGTCTTACCGATAAACTTAACGAAGAGCATGATATAAAACTCGGCTTAAGCCCCCAGATATTCAACGCGCGTCTCGGCATAAACACATCCAAATTTCTGGTGGATAAACTGTATCTTGGAGTGCATCTGGGTTTTATAAAACTTAAAGGGGATGACTTTGGACTTGATGGTTTTTCTTACGATAACTTCTCTTTTGGAGCGACAGCCAATTATCAGTTAATACCCCATATAAAAATACTTCCCGGTATACTGCTCTGGAGAGGTATTAACCTTGGAAGTGGTCTTATATTTCAGACAACCAAGATCAATTATGCCATTGGGTTGGGTACATTTGAACAAGAATTCGATCCCACTATATCGGGATTGAGCAATAATATGTCTCTTTCAATAAATCCAAATATAACTCTTGATATGAACATAAATACTGTTACCATTCCGTTGGAGGCTACTACCGCAGTTCGTCTCTTTGGTTTTCTGAACATTCCTATTGGCGTTGGAGTAGATTTAGGATTTGGAAAAAGCTATATAAAAATCGGCATGGATGGAAAGGTAGATGTAACCGGTGATCCTAACATGGGCGATTATGTAAAGGAAAGTAAATCCGGATATGTATCTGTCGATGCTGGCGGGGCTATGGCGCCTTCCTTTTTTAATCTTAAATTTATGACAGGACTTGGTTTAAACTTTGGTCCGGTAGTTCTTGATATTCCCATTACTTTTTATGTAGGCAACGGATACAACGTAGGCGTTACTGTAGGTGTTGTTTGGTAAAATTTGGACATACAGATGTCTGCCACGAACCGCTCTCTCTTACGCGCTTATCAGTGTTAAGCTCAAATCTTTATTGGTTCGTGCCGGTTCGTGGTAAGAATTCTTAATCAATTTACCGTTATCAAGAATACCGTATTCATCAAGCACATTCCGCAGGGTTTCTATACTGCGGTATACTTTCGGGTTAGCGGGATCAAATTTGCATATGGGGCGTAAATCATCGACCAGTTTTTGGGTGTCTAAAACAATCCGTATTTTTTTGGTTACTTTTAAAATTCTGCTGAATTCGGTTTCGGTTTGTTCTTCGTCCTTGCTGATTAATGTTTCATCGAGTCTTTCGCCGGGACGCAAACCTATGTATTCAATTTTTATTTCAGTATCCGGCTCGTAACCTCGGAAACGTATTAATTGTTCGGCTAAATCACGGATGCGTACAGGCTCGCCCATGTCTAAAAGATACAGACATCCGTTCTCGCCGACGCCGCCTGTTTTTAAAACCAAAGAGCACGCTTCGCTTATGGTCATAAAAAAGCGCCTTGCGTCGGGGTGGGTTACGGTAACAGGACCGCCTTTATCTATCTGCTGTTGGAAAAGCGGGACAATAGAGCCTCTTGAACCGAGTACGTTGCCGAAGCGGACGACTACAAAATTAGTGCCGCTTTTCTGCGACTTCGCGCTTGCGGAAAGAACCAACTGTTCGCAGATGCTTTTTGACGCTCCGTAAACTGAAACAGGATCAACCGCCTTGTCTGTCGATATATGAACGAAATGTTTCACACCGTGTTTCACGGCGGAATTAATCAGGTTCTCGGTTCCCAGTACATTGTTCTCTATTGCGGCGACAGGATTTTCCTCCATCATGGGAACATGTTTGTATGCCGCCGTGTGATAAATAGCGTCCGCTTTTAAATGGCTTAAAATATAATCAACAAAATCCGTGTCCTTTAAATCTCCAATAACAGGCACAATGGCGGTCTTTTCTCCGACACCCTCGTCCTGCAAAAGCCGCAGTTCTTTGTCGATCAAGTAAATGGAGTTTTCGCCGTGTCCCAGCAAGTACAATCGTGAAACACCGCCCGCCAATAACTGGCGGCATAACTCACTGCCGATAGAGCCGCCCGCTCCTGTAACTAAAACACGTTTTCCTCTCACGTATGAAAGGCTCTGTTTAAGATTGATTGTTACGGGGTTTCGTCCCAGTAAGTCTTGCAAGTCTATGGAGCGTGTCTGAATAAAGTGAGCGTCCTCTTCGACAATTTGGGATATTCCGGGAAGGATACGGATTTTTTGGAAGTTGGCTTTTTTAAGGATAGAGTAGAGTTCTTGCAAGTATTCTTTGCTTGCGCTTGGAATGGCAATTATAGCTTCGTCAGCCGGGTTTGTTTTTAATAAAAGAGCTACGTCGCGGATTGGACCCAGTACGGGAATACCGTCAATTCTTTTTCCTATTTTTTCAGGATCGTCGTCAAGGAACGCTACTACTTCGCCAAAAATCGCCTTAGACGCTATTTCGTTGGCAAGGGTACGTCCGGCAAATCCCGCCCCGATAATGTACAGACGTTTTGATTTTTCCATTATCTCCCCTTATCATGTTCCAGCGACCCTATCACTTCAAAAGCCAGATCGATAGAAAATGAATCATTATAAAGGTCGAGCATTATTTTTGCCCTCCCTTTTCTTCTATCGACCTTTATTATCCTTCCCTCAAGCCCTATTAAAGGACCTTCTACAACGACTATGCGGGAGTTTTCGTTAAAGTATACCTTGGATCTCCCCGCTATTTTACCGCCGTTTATAAAATGAAGGACAAGCTCCAAGTCCCTGTCGGCAAGCGGGGTAATGTCGGTATTTGACTTTAAGAATCTGAAAAAGCCTTCTGTCCGCCTGAATTCCCACTGGAGAGACTTAATTTCCTCGTCATTTTCCGCCTCTATGAACAAATATCCGGGGAAAACTGGCGGAGTATAGGGTTTTTTCTTCCCCGCCTTTCTGATTTCCAGAAGTCTCTTTGGGAAATGGATGGGCAGGGTAATTTCGGGGTGGTTTTTCTTAAAGAGCTTGATGAACTTGTCTTCTGAGCGGGTTTTTACCTGTATAGCGTAATAATTCATCATATTTAGTATGAATACTATTTTGTGTTTTGAAAAGAGTGCCGATATTTGAAATGGAGGACTGATGTTAAAGCGTATTGCTATTACGGTAATTATCGGAATTTTACTGACTTTCAGCGTCAGCGCCGCTACGGTTTCTTTTTATGTAATCGAGGCGGGCATGAACGACGAGGCTGACTCAAAAATATCAGGGTTATGGGAAACAGCGTTCATGGACGTTTTCTTTGACGCGGGGTACATAATCAGCAACGCTCCTGTTTTGCGGCTCAACAGCAGTCCGTCTAATATTTTGCAGGTTCTTGATTTTAAGGAAGCGGGCGCTTGCGGAATCGATTTTATGCTTGTTGTCTTATTAGATTATAACAAAGAATTTCCGTCTCCTGAGCAAGCGTCGTTTTATATTTACAAAGTTAAAAAACAGGAAAAAGTTGTAGAAAGAAAAATTCGGCTAAAACCGATTAAAACTAGTAATCGTGAAGATTATAACAATATGAAATCAATAGCGAGAGGGTTTATCCCATACATAATAGGAGATTAGAAAAATGAAAAAACTGCTTATTTTCGCGTTTATTGTTATCGCCTCTGCTTTATTGTTTATAGGCGCGTCCCCGTGGGAAGGCTCTGCCGCAATCGCTCCAAACGGAGAATTGCCTATAACAGGCTATTATGTCGCTACCAACGCTTTCCCAAGAAATACTGTTGTTGATATTACAAATATCGAGACAGGAAGAAGCACCCGTGTAATTGTTTCCAATGTTTTAACAAGTCCCGGTCTTCTCGCTATTGTTTCACGAGAGGCGGGTGAATTAATCGGAATGAGAGCCGGTTCTTTAAGCAGGATAAGATTAATACAGCCCAACGATCCTATGGCGGCTACACGCTTTACGCAAAGTATGAGGGAAGGCACACCCGCTTTTGATTCGGGAAATGTTATTACAGAAGATAGTCTTGTAGCGGAGATTTATAATGAGGATACTTATGTTCCGCCGGACATCGGTAAAACGGCGGAAGTAGAAAGGAAGCCTGTAATGCCTGCCTATATTGTGGACGAGCCTGAATGGGGCGGAAGCGGAAGACTGCAAATTGTCGATGTTCCCGGTTTTCTGTCAGATCCGTCTGACGACAAATTAGACTTGGACGAAGGATTAGCCTCGATTGATGAACCCGAATATAAACAAAGAGACAAGGATGTGTCTCCCAAGATTAATGAAAGACCTCCTGTTGCGGTCGCGAAAGACGTACCTGAATATTCTTCTGACAGGGTATGGGAAACTAATGAAGTTCCTCCCAGAGAAGTGGTAAAAGACGTTCCTGTTTTTATAACTGAAGCCCCTCGTGAGGAAGTTGTAAAAGAAGTATCGCCGTGGGAAGAAAGGACTGAAGTAGCGAAGAAGACGCTTGTCCCCAGAGAGACATCGCCGAATCCGCCGCCTTCCGGCGTTTACGGGATTGATCCTAATGATATTATTCCCGGTATTGTAACAGCGACGCCTGAGAGACCAGCGCCCGCGCCTACGGCAAATAATACGGTAAATAATAATGTTACCGCCGTAACAACTCCGTCGCCCGCTCCTGTTCCGTCTACGGATAGGAATCTGCCTGTAAATACGATAGACAGACTTGATAGAGGAAAGTACTATGTGCAAGTCGCGGCTATGTCGGCTGATCTTGTAGAAAACACATTAAAACAAATTGATAGAAGTTACGCGCCCGTAGTGTTCAAGGGGACAGATAACCTTTACCGCATTTTAATAGGTCCGTTGAATCAGGGCGAAAGCGCCGCGGTTCTTTCAAGGTTTCGAAGCATCGGGTACAAAGACGCCTTTGTTCGCAAGGGCGGTTGATACGTGCCCGGGCTGATGTTGGATTTTTTTCAAAACATATCGACTTGTTATTGAGCGTTCCTTCTGTAGAAAAGGAAAGAGCCGAAAAAATAACCGGAATATTGGAAAAACGCATACAATGTATCGGTATAATGGGACGTATCCTGTTTTTTGTGTAAATAAAGAAGGGAAAAATAATGCGGTTTTCATTTACACAAAATTATTTATGGGCTCTAAAATTATGATGAATTATCTCTTAATAAAAGGAGTTGTTTTACGCGCCCGGCCTGACTCGAACAGGCTACCACCAGATTCGAAGTCTGGTACTCTATCCAGGTGAGCTACAGGCGCAAGGCAGGTGGATGACGGGGTTTGAACCCGCGACGACCAGATCCACAATCTGGGACTCTACCGCTGAGCTACATCCACCATGAGAATAGGTTAAATTTGAAGAAAACTAGCGGTTTTGTCAAGATGTAATTGTCAAGCCGTTTTAATTCATTTATAATTAAAAATCTGAAATTTTGGAGAAAACTATGACAGAGGAAAACCTTGAAATTACCCAAAATATTAATGACGGGATATGTAGGATTTCTTTAAAAGGACGAGTCGATTCCAACACAGCTGACCTTTTGCTTACAAAACTTGAAGCCGTTATAGAAGAAGGTAATATGAATATAATTCTAAATATGTATAATGTTAATTATCTTAGTTCTATCGGGATAAGGATAATCTTAAAAACATATAAAAGTCTTTCGGAAAAAGGGGGATCGTTTAAAATTGAACATCCGTCCGAAACTGTAAAAAATGTTTTGGGTATGGTTGCCCTTAATGAAATGCTTGTAACAAATTAATTATCGTGTTTAATTCAATCAGAACAAAAATAATCGTTATCGTTCTTGCTTTTATGGCTGTAATAGACGCATCTTATGTTTTGTATTCAACAAAGACAACCGCCAATTATAAAAGTCTTCGCACTGAAATTTTCCAAAAAACAATTGATATTGAAGCCGAGAAAATAAATAAAATAATTGCGGAAAATGATGTTACAGAAGATGATATTATACAAAAATTATTAAGCATAAAACCTACGCAAAACAGTTCTGTTGTGATTTTCGTTTACGATAAAGACGATAATGGTAAAATTTTTACAAATGATATAACTCCTCCCGTTTTTAAAGATTTTTCGTTTTCAACAACAGGCTTCGCCTTAAGTATGAATACAGATTCTTTTTCATATAACAATCAAAAATACAGGCGTTTTGCGCATTACATGGATAACGGCTGGCTGTTATTTATCCAAATACCTGAAAACGAAATGTTTACGCAGGTTACAAGGCAGAATATCATTTTTTCAACAATAATGGAAATATCATTCGTACTGCTTCTTGTTCTGGTTTTCCTGCTGATTTCCCGTTTTATAAACAACCCGATAAAACTTTTGACGCAAAATGTATCGCAGATTGCGCTTGGAAATTTAGACACAAAGATAGATATAAATTCAAAAGATGAAATAGGACAGCTCGCTAGAACCTTTAATAAAATGACAAGCGACTTGAAAAAATCTATCGATGAAAATGTCCATGAACGAGAAGAAAAAAAACGTATAACTACGGAACTTTCCATCGCCAGAGAAATACAGTTAAGTTTCCTTAAAAATGATTTTTTTGAATTTCATCAAAGAGATGAATTTGAAATATTTGCCGATATGAATACGGCAAAAGAAGTAGGCGGCGACATATACGATTTCTTTTTAATCGATGACGATAATCTCGCGGTATTTATCGCAGACGTTTCGGGAAAAGGAATACCGGCGTCATTATTCATGGTAAGAACAAAAACGCTCATTAACAATATTTCTTACGATAAAAGCCCCAAAGAAGTGCTTGAAGCCGTAAACAAAAGCTTGTCTGTAAATAATGACGCTTGTATATTTGTAACGGCGATTTTCGGAGTATATAACACAAAAACAGGCAAGTTTACATTTGTGAACGCAGGACATAATCCGCCGCTTCTAAAAAAGAAAGACGGCTTCTTTGAATACATAAATACAAAACCGCAGTTAGTTCTGGCGGTAATGGAAGATACGCAATACAAAGAAGAGGAAATTATATTGGACAAAGGCGATACTTTGTATTTTTACACAGACGGCGTTACGGAAGCCATGAACGCCGAAAAAGAATTATTCGGCGAAGAGAGATTAAAAGACGCTCTTAACAAATACCGCTCTTCCTACCCGAATGATTTAATATACTGTATAAAAGGCGAAGTAGACAATTTTACCAAGGGAGCGGAGCAGTCCGATGACATTGCTATGCTTTCCCTGAGAATAAACGAGGATAATCAGACAGAGAAACAAATATCGGTTGACGCTGAAACAAAACAACTAAGTAGGGTTCTTAATTTTATAACCGCCGAAGCAAAGAAGCTTGAATTTAACGATGAAATTCAAAATAAAATTGAGATGGCAGCGGAAGAAATATTCACAAATATCGCCAATTACGCTTACAACAACGAGGGCGGGAAAGTAATAATCGCCGTTTCCATCGCTGACGGGATAAAAATAACGTTTGAAGATACCGGCAGACCTTTCAACCCCACAGAACAACCCGATCCTGACTTTGATAAACCCATAAAAGACCGTGAAATTGGCGGATTAGGCTTATTTTTAGTCAAAAAAGTCATAGATAGCGTGGAATATACCCGTGAAAACGATAGAAATATACTGATAATTCGTAAAAAATAGCCCATAAACCCCTAATTCAACCCTAAAATCCCGCCGATACATATATAGAGGTATAGTTATGATATATGAAAAATGCAGGGATATACTCCTTCAGGAAAGTGAATTAATCCAAAACGCGGTTAATGAACAGGAAAAGATACGTCATGCTGTAACAAATCGGGAATGGGCTGTTTTTGAAGACCATTTAAGCGTTATGAACTCAATCGAGAACAAAATAGCGTCTCTGGAAACAGAACGTGAACAGCTTTTTATCATTTTTAAGACGCTTATTCATCAGCAGAGTTTTTCCGAAAACCTTGATTCAAAAGGGCAATTTTTCGCTCTCGTTTCGGTTCTTCCTGATAATCAACGCAATGAATTAAATTCAATCTACCTCAGTTTAAAACAGGAAGCGTTAAAATTAAAAGCGGCGAATGAAATGTTATTCGTTTATTTATCGGGAATAAAATCTACACTAAAAGAATTTTTTGACCTTGCGT
>Ga0268262_10002282_pt1 | contig 22466 bp, 18 predicted proteins | sample TergutNc150P3_FD_190354 | JGI IMG/M metagenome (GOLD analysis project Ga0268262, IMG submission 190354) | Nasutitermes corniger P3 segment gut microbial community from laboratory colony in Florida, USA - Nc150 P3 (SPAdes) (version 2) | ecosystem: Host-associated > Arthropoda: Insects >...
TTCTAAAAATTTTGTATTCAATGGTATTAAACCCGCATAAAATCCATACCTTACAGAACGACGATACCCCGCTGCTCTGCGGCGGGGTTCGTCATTGATCCGCTTGTTGTTTTGCATTCGCTTCGCTTAGTACAACTTCCACATGATCTGGGTTTTATTCTATTTGTACACCCCCGTTTCTTTTAAAATAAAGGCTGAGAATATGGCAAGTATGGAGAAAACAGTTTTGTCAAAATAAGTTTGTCCGTCATGTTTTATATTGGAAACCTCTAAAAACTGAAGTTTTAGAGGTTCCATTTTTCTTTCTTTAAGATATAATATTCCCATGAATATATTAATTATCGGCGGCGCGGGATACATCGGCAGTCATGTAACAAGGGAGTTCCTTGACAAGAACTGTAACTGCGCCGTTTACGACAACCTTTCAAGCGGACTTCGTGAAAATCTTTTTACGGAAGCGAAATTTATTTACGGCGACATTCACGATTACCAATCGCTCCTCGCCGCTATGAAAAGCGTAAAATTCGACGCTCTTATTCATCTGGCGGCGTCCAAAGCGGCTGGCGAATCAATGCTCAACCCGGAAAAATATTCCCGTAATAATATTATTGGAACGCTTAATATTTTAAACGCCGCCTGTGAGGCAGGCATAAAAAACATCGTTTTTTCATCAAGCGCCGCCGTTTACGGAGAGCCGCAATATCTTCCCATTGACGAAAAACACCCTACAAACCCCGAGAATTATTACGGCTTTACAAAATTGGAAATTGAACGGTTTTTAAGCTGGTATGACAAATTAAAAAACTTCCGTTACGCAAACCTTCGATACTTTAACGCCGCAGGCTATGACGTAAAAGGGCGCATAAAAGGGCTTGAACAAAATCCGGCGAATCTGCTCCCTGTTATCATGGAAACCGCCTGCGGCATGAGAAAAGAAATGCAGGTTTTCGGCAACGATTACGATACGCCCGACGGCACTTGCATCCGCGATTATATCCATGTAAGCGATCTTGCTTCGGGGCATTTTATGGCTTTAGAGTACATTATAAAAAATAATAAAAGCATTACTGTTAATCTTGGAAGCGAAAAAGGGTTTTCCGTAACGGAGATAATCGAAACAGCCCGTAAAATAACAGGAAAACCTATACCGGCAAAAATAACAGACCGCCGCCCGGGAGACCCGGCAAAACTTACGGCGTCCGCATCTTTGGCGAAAGAATTATTCGGCTGGCAGGCGTGTTATTCATGCCTAGAAACACTAATAAAAACAAGCTGGGGAGCGTATTCAAAATGAAAGAAAAAATATTTTCGTATATTGATAATTCAACGGATTTGGCGGTAGAGCTTGAAACAGAGCTTACAAAACGCCCGGCCGTCGCTCCCGAATCGGGCGGAGACGGCGAATTGGAAAAATGCCTTTTCCTTGAAGAGTGGCTTAAAGCCCGAGGCATAACGCAGATTGAACGTTTTGACGCTCCCGACGGCAGGGTAAAAAGCAAAATACGCCCGAACTTAATCGCTACAATTAACGGAAGCGACGAAAGCAAAGGAAGGCTTTGGATTTTAAGCCACCTTGACGTTGTTCCGCCGGGAGAAGCAAAATTATGGAACAGCGATCCGTGGACTGTTATACGCAAAGACGACGCTCCCGGACGCAGAGTTATCGGGCGCGGAGTTGAAGACAATCAGCAGGGGCTTGTGTCCTCCGTCCTTGCCGCGCTGGCTTTTACAAGTCAGGGGTTAAAGCCGTCGCGGACAATAAAACTTTTATTTGCGGCTGACGAAGAAGTTGGCTCCGTTTTCGGCATTGAGTGGCTTGTAAAAAATCACGGCGGCTTGTTTAATAAAAACGACATGGTGCTTGTCCCCGACGGCGGAGACATAAAAGGCGAATGCATAGAAGTCGCCGAAAAAAATATTTTATGGGTAAAATTTGCGACTCACGGAAAACAGGCGCACGGTTCCATGCCGGATTTGGGCGCAAACGCTTTTCTTGCCGGATCGGATTTGGCAGTGCGCCTTCATCAGGAACTTTCCGCCAAATTTAAAAAGAGGGACCCAATGTTTGATCCTGACTACTCCACTTTCCAACCGACAAAAAAAGAGTCTAACGTTCCCAACATAAATACGATTCCGGGCGAGGATGTTTTTTATGTCGATATGCGCGTCCTTCCCTGTTATCCGCCTGAATCGGTATTTGCCAAAGTTGACAAAATAAAATCCGCGATAGAAAAAAAATATCACGTTACAGTTGAATACTCTGTTGAACAGTCAACGCAGTCAAAAGCGACCGATTTAAAAGCGCCGATTGTTACGTTACTGAATAAAGCGATTCCGGAAGTTTATTCCGTCAAGCCGCGCCCTATCGGAATTGGCGGCGGCACTATGGCGGCATATCTTCGCAATATTGGAATTGACTGCGCGGTCTGGACAAAGACGCAGGAAACCCTTCACCAGCCGAACGAGTACGCGCTCTTGGATAATATTCTTGGGGACGCAAAAGTTTTCGCGCTACTGGCTATCAGTTAGCGTTGCCATAAAGGGAGGGACAAAATCAGCGCGGAAAAAACAATCGACTCAGAACAAATAATCGCTTCCCTATGCGAAGGCGGTTCCGTCGCGGAGCTTCTTCCCTCTTACGAGCCGCGCAAATCTCAGCTTGACTTGCTTGCCCTGATTATCCGCGCTTTCAACGAAAACGCTCTTGTTATGGCGGAAGCTGGAACGGGCGTTGGCAAGTCTTTCGCCTACCTTCTTCCAGCCATGCATTTCGCGCTTAAGAACAAAGAAAAGGTCGTAATCTCCACCGCTACTATCACACTTCAACAGCAGTTATTTGAAAAAGACATTCCCCTCGTCGCCTCAAGCATGGGGGACGTTAAAATAAAATCCGTTATTATGAAAGGAAGGGGCAATTACCTGTGCCTGCGAAGGCTTGACGACACGTTACGGGAAGGACTGCTTTTTGAGTTTGATAAAGAAGAGATTGACAATATTGTAAAATGGTCGCATAACACAAAGACAGGGGCTAAATCGGAACTTACATTTATGCCTTCCGAAACTTTATGGGCGGGCGTTTGCTCCGAATCCGACTTATGTCTGGGAAACCACTGCCCTTGGAGGGAACAGTGCTTTATTCTCGCCTTGCGCAAAGAAGCAAATAACGCTCACATAATCGTTGTAAATCATCATCTGCTTTTCGCCGATTTAGCCGCAAGGTATCAGGGAGCAGGCTATGAAAACGCCGTGGTTCTGCCGCCCTTTAACCGCCTTATCATAGACGAAGCGCACACGATTGAAAACGCGGCGACCTCGTTCTTCTCGCAGGAGTTCGCAAGAACGGGCATTTTCCGACAGCTTGCAAGGCTCTACAATACGCGCAAAGCAAATATACGCGGACTGCTGGTAAGGCTCTACGCGATGCTTCCTTCAAGCGAAGACAGGTTAGACGACATGGCTGACGCTGTACAAAAAATACGCTCGTCCGCCGAAAAACTTGACGATTGCGCTTTGGAACTGTGCGGCATAGAGGGAATTTTCAGGCTCTCTCCTTCTTCAGATGAAGAGTTTCTAAAAAAAGCGTTATTCCCGAATTTTAAGAATTTACGGAAAGACATCCTCACCCTTACAAATATGATCCGCGATATTTTGGAAAATCTTGACGACGAACAAACGGCGGACCCCATAGTTTGGGAAGTTAAAACTATTGTCAGGCGGCTGGACGGCGTGGCCGAAATATGCGACGTTTTCTGCAATTACAAAAAACACGGGGACAATGTTTTATGGATAGAAAAATCGCGCTTTAAAAACACGTCTTGGACAGCCTTTACAAAAACGCCTTTGGATTTGGCCCCTATTCTGAAAGACAGCGTATTTTCACCTAACAAGACGGTGGTTTGCGTATCCGCGACATTGGCTATTAACGGTGATTTTACTTTCTGGGCGGGCCGCTGCGGAATTGACAGCGTAAATTCCCGTCCGCCGCTTTCAGGCTGTTTCCCGTCTCCCTTCCCCTACTCAAGCGCGGTTCTTCTTGCCTCCCCCACGGACGCCCCCCTCCCCGATGAAGACGGGTATCAGGAATTTATTAATAAAACTGTCGCAAAACTCGCCGCCGTCGCAGGGGGATCGGCTCTTGTATTATTCACTTCCTACCAATCATTAACCGGCAGTTACAACGCCGCCGTCTCGGAACTTACCCCAATGGGCATCCGCTGTCTTAAACAAGGAGACGACGACCGCACCCGTTTGTTACAGACTTTTTTAGCCGATGAAAGTTCATGCCTGTTTGCCACAGACTCGTTCTGGGAAGGAGTGGACGCTCCCGGCGACACTCTGCGGCTCGTCATTATCTGCCGCCTGCCTTTCCGCACCCCCGGCGACCCCGTCCATGAAGCGCGCAGGGAGGCTGTGGAAAAACGCGGCGGAAACGCTTTTATGGAACTTTCCCTGCCCCAGTCCGTAATGAAATTTAAGCAGGGTTTTGGAAGGCTTATGCGCCGTAGCGCGGACAGGGGCGTAGTCGCCGTTCTCGACGGGCGCATCCTTAAAAAAGCCTATGGAAGTTTATTCAGACAGGCCTTGCCCGAAACCAAAACAAGTTTTAGCGATTTTAATATTATTCTACAAGACATAGAAAATTTCTTTTATTAATGGTATAATCTGTACAGAGGTACAGAATGTCAGATTTCACAGCCTCAAAAGAAAATATTGAGGAATCTGCGGGAAAAGAAAACTGCGAAAAATTTCTTATTTTTTCAATATTGGGAAAATTATACTGTTTTCCGTCCCGTCTTATCGGCGAAATCGCGTTATTCGACACAGTATACCCCCTGCCTCTTGTGCCCTCTTATATGCTTGGAGTCGTAAACAGATACTCTGTTCCTTACGCGTTATTTGACACGGGCCTATTATTCCAAAAAAAACCGGGACCGCGCAATAAAGTGCTTATAATAAAAGACGAGATTGACAGGATAGCCTTTCTTATTGACGACATAACCGGCATCGCGGATATAAAAAAAGAAGAGCTTTGCATAGTTGACAGGAACGATGATTCAGGCGAACTGCCGGACGTAATCAGCGCGTCGTTTATTTGGAATGAAACTGACGTGTTTGTTCTTGACGTAAACCGGATACTAAACCATGTTTCGGAGGCTATAGCGTAATATGAAAGTTTTTGTCTGCCGTTATCAAAAATTTACGCTGGCCATTCCAAGCGAGTATATTCAGTCGATTTTTATTCAGTCGTTTAAAATAAACAATCAAGTTCAATATAACAGCAAAAACCATATTACGTATATTTCCCTTCCCATGCTTTTTAAATGCCCGAATGTTAATATAAAGCACGGAATAATTTTAAAAAAAGACAAATTCCCCTCTGAAAATAAAATTATACTGCTCAGCGCGAAAATAGAAAACGAAAAAGATATTCCCGAAGATTTTTTTTACCAGCTCCCGAAAATTATGAGCATAACGCGGTTTTCTCATATTTTTAACGGCATATCTTTTAACGCCAGCCATATTGACAGGGCGAACGATCCTGCCGCGGATATTATCCTGCAGCTTGATCCCGAACAGTTGGTTCAAACGATTCAAAAGGAAATTAATTAATGATTAAAACATTGATTGTTGACGACAGCCCGCTGGTCCGTTCAATTTTAAGGAATTTTCTGGAAAGCGAAGGAGCGTTTAAAGTTATCGCAGAAGCGGAAAACGGGCAGGACGGCGTAAACAAGGCAAAAATACATTCCCCTGACCTTATCACGATGGATTTTGAAATGCCCGTTATGAACGGGCTTGACGCGATTGTTGAAATCAGAAAATTCAGTTCATGCGGCATAGTCGTAATAAGCACCCACGATACCGCCAAAATGGCTTATGAAGCCGCTATAAAAGGAGCGCATGAATTTTTTGCCAAGGATAATTTTTTATCCCAAATGAACGACAGGCAGAAAAACAATATTTTAGACGCGTTAAAACAAATAGCAAAACTTAAAAGAAAATTTCATTTGCTGCATGAGGCTTCAGGGCAAACCGATACTCCGTCAAGAAAAATAGACTGCGTTGTTATCGCTTCTTCTACAGGCGGCCCTGTGGCTTTATGCCAGTTGTTTTCTTCCATTCCTGAAAATTTTCCAGCCCCCATTTTGCTTGTACAGCACAATACGACAGGATTTGACAAAGGTTTTGTCCAATGGCTTGACGGATATTCGCAGTTAAAAGTACAGCTTGCCGAAGAAGGCGTTTCCCCCGTAAAAGGAAATATTTACGTCGGACCTACGGAAAAACATTTAGTCGCCGGAACAATGGGGCTGGCTTTTGATTACGGCGATCATGTCTGCAATCAAAAACCTTCAGCAGACGTTTTATTTAAAAGCGCGGCGGAATTGTACGGCAGTTCGCTTGTCAGCGTAGTCCTTACCGGCATGGGAAAAGACGGGGCGGACGGCACGCGGTTTGTAAAAAAATCAGGCGGCATTACCATAGCCCAGAACGAAGAGACGTCCATGATCTTTGGAATGCCGAAAACGGCGATTGAAACAGGATGCGTGGACATGATTCTTCCATTGAATGAAATTGCGCAAAAATTAACGGCGTTAACGGGAGGGAATATTTAAATGTCGTTTAACACAACAGCCATGGATATTCCCTCGGAAGCTCCGGCGGAAGCGCTCTCTAATCCCGCTTTATTATTTTTATTTTACAGAATTGAACAAATACTTGGCATAAAAGTTGGAAGCGAAGCCCTTATAAAACTGAACGAATACATTGAGCAAAACTGCGGTTCCACGTTCATAGAAAACCCCGCGGCTTATGAATATATTCTTACTTCACGCGAACAAATTTATAATATTTCAAAATTCCTTACCATAAATGAAACTTATTTTTTTAGGGAAGGCGTTCATTTCCACCTGCTCGCGGATTTTTTGCCTGAATACGCAAACCTCGGACGTCCGCTGCAAATATGTTCAGCCGCGGTTTCAATCGGCTGTGAAGCGTACAGCATAGCCATGCTTCTTGATTATCAATTAAATAAAGGGCTGGATTTTGATTTTGCAATTGACGCTTTTGACATAAGCGGCGAATCCATAGAAACGGCGAAAAACGCCCGTTATACGTCAAACGCGCTCCGCACTGACAGTTCTTCATGGAAGCATATCCTTGATTTATATTTGCTTAAAGACAATGATGAATATATAGTGCCTAATAACATCCGAAGAAGAGTGCGCTTTTTCCCCCATAATATCATGCGCGGTTTTGAGAAACAGTATGACATTATTTTTTTTAGAAACGCCTTAATTTATTTTTCTTATAAAAACAGAATCTCCGTAATTAACAGCATTGCGGAATCTCTTTATCATAACGGAATTCTTTTTATCGGCATCTCGGAAACGTCGTCTGTTAAACACCCGTTGCTCGCTAATAGAAGTTATTCCGACGTTTTTTATTTTAAAAAAACAAGTTCTCAGAATAATTATGATCAAATGGAACCGTTTGCAAGACGGATAAATCAGGATAAAAATATAAGCTTAAAATACAATAAAGAAGAAAATATTACGGAAAAAGTCAAAATTAACCCGCTCAAGCCCGATAAGGAAAAACTCATTTTTTCCTGCGCTGAAATAAATGAATTTTTAAAAACGGAAGACGGCAAACCAAACGCGAGAAATACGCTTTTATCCGTCGCGAACGCCGGGCAATCCCCTCTTTCAGGAAGCGCCCTTGCCGCGTCAGTTATTTATTTTTTAAATACTCAGGATTTTGACGGCGCGGATAAAATTATATCCTACATGGAAAAAAATGATTCAAGCGCGTTTACAAAATTTATGCGCGGCGAATATCATTTTCTTAACGGCAGTCCTCAGGAAGCGGAAAAATATTACAATGAATCTGTGGGAAAAGACAAATATTTCTGGCCTTCATTTTACAGAATCGCGTTCCTCGCCGCCGAAGGAAACCCCACAAGATATGAATATAAAATTAAAAAAGCCATTGAAAGCATTGACCTTTTGCAAAACGCCGAACTTGAAAATAAATTTAATTATGAATGTTTTATGGAAGGGTTTTCTCCCGATTATTTCCGCAGAATTTTGGAAAAAAAATTAAAATAAAAGAGGTGTCAGATGAATATAAAAATATTAAAAAATAAAAATTTGATTACAAAATTAACGGTCAGCGCAAGTATTTTTTTACTGCCTTTAGGAATAATGCTGTTTTCGATTGTTTCTATATCGCTTGCGTCAATAAATAACGACCGCATTGAACTTCAAGGAATTGAAGTCCTGCGCCCTGCCGTAGCGTTAATGCAAATTATACCTTTATACGTCCGCGCCTCCTTTGATGATCCAAGCGATAATATTCAAGATATCAGGCGGCAAGTAGAAAATTATATTTTTGACATTAACGCAAAACATGATAAATATTTTTCAAATGAAACTTTCAATATATCTCCCCAGTCTTTAATTGAAAACTGGGAACTGCTGTCAAAGACTGCGATTCGTGACACCGCTTTATGGGCATACAGGCAGTTAATGCAGGATTTAAATAAAATTTTAGTTTATATCGCGGATATTTCAGGGCTTACCACGGACAGGGACATTGAAGGCGCGTATATTATCGCGGCGGCTGTTCACGAACTTCCTCAAGCGCAGGACAGAATGGTTATAATAGGAAATTTATTAAGAACTGTTCAAGACGGCGCGTTTACTCAAAGGCGGAAAACGGAACTTAAACTTAATCTGGATTTATTAACGCATTCCGACAATATACGGATACAAAACAGGTTTCACTCCGCTGAAAACATAAGAAATAAAAGCGTTAACACTTTAGAATCTTTTGAACTGCTTTTAAAATTATGTTATGACAACATCGCTTATTTTTCCAATTCTGTCGAATACATTATTAACGAGCCTGTTATAGACGCGTCTCTTATTCCCGCCCTTTTTGAATCCGCAATCCGCGCGAACAATACGACATACCGCCTTCAGTCCGCTTCTCTTGACCGTTTAGAAACCCTTATATTAAAAAGAATATCTTCATACGGATTGAGGTTAATATTATCGCTTACCGCCGCGATTTTTGCGACATTATTCGCGTTTTTTATTATTTTTATTACGGCTTTCAGCATACGCAAATCTACGGACAACATGGGCGTTGTTTTTAACCGCCTTAACGAAAATGACTTGTCCGTTTCCATTGAATCAATTTCCAATGACGAACTCGGCGAATTTATGTCTTTATTAAAGAATTTTTTGTCAAAACTGCAATCCACGTTTGCGTCAATTAACAAAAATTCTTCTATGGTTTCAAAGGCAATGATGGAACTGTCTTCCACGGCAAAACAAATGGCGGCTACCGCAAACGAACAGTCCGCCAGCGTGGCGGAAATTGTCAGCACTATGGAGAGCAACAGGGAGCTTTCCGCCCAATCGGCGGAAACGACCATAGAAGTCGCGCAGCTTGCGTCTCAAACGCAGGAACTCTGCCGCAGGGGCGCGGTAATCAGGGAAGTAAACGAAAACATGATGCTTGATATTCGCAATCAGAACGCGAAAACTATTGAAACAATCAGAAATCTGGCCGATATGCTTTCTAAGATAGACGAATCCATAAAATTTATTGATACTATCGCGGACCATACCAAACTTATCGCTTTTAACGCCGCCCTTGAAGCGTCGTCATCCGGCGAAGCCGGCGCGCGTTTTTCAGTAGTCGCTTCCGAGATACGCCGCTTCGCCAATAATGTCGTTGAATCGGCGTCGGAAATAAAAGAAAACATTTCCGAACTGCATGAAACCGCGCAAACGCTTTTAACGGAGGCGAGTAACGGCTCCCGCGCGATAGATACCGGTTACAACAGAATGGTCGAGCAAAAAGAAGTCTTTGAAAGCATAGTGGACGTTTCACATAACGTGGCTATCCGCACGCAGCAAATTTCAGGGCTTAGCAAACAGCAGGAATTCGCCACTGATCAGGTTTTTACGGCGTTAAAAGAAATTTCCGCCGGAGTAAACCAATTTGTTTCAGCCACTTCCATTACGTCTGATACTGTAGGAAAACTTAATAATATGTCAAGCGAATTGAATGAAACCCTGTCAAAATATCATATAACAGGCGGAATTAACAATGACAAGTAATTATATCACGGCGAAAATAAGAAGAAACGAGTTACAAACGGAAAAACTTATAAATAAATTCCGTTTTGCAATATCTTTATTTTATATGTTAATGACCTCTCTTTTTGCGGCGTTAAAAAGCGGCGGAGACGGCGGCGTTTTTACCGCTTTCAGCCTTATTCCAAACAGCCTGCTGTTTTTGTTTTCCGTTTTTCTGTTTATATACCTGAGGGACAGAAAATCAGTAAATAATTTATTTAAATACATTTGCGTTATTATGGATATAACGATAATAAGCGCGGGCGTTTATATAGGCTGTTCTTTTCCCAAACTTGACCCTCCCATTCCCTACCTGTCCATATGGGCGCTTTTCTACGGTTTGTTTATAATTCTCGGCGCTTTCAGATACAGCGCGCGCTGCGCGAATTTTTCAGGCATTTATTCAGGCGCGTGTTATTTAACAGTTATTTTGTTAAAAGCCGGCTCTTTTGATTTTCCGTATTATTTCACGCTTGACGATAAAACAGTTACTGTCAGCTTCCCCGTGTTTTATGAATTCTTCCGCGTTATTGCCATGGTTGTAACCGGCGTCATTACGGGCATTGCCTGTAAACGGAATCTTCATTTATTCAGCGTTATGACTGAAACGCAGTCCGCCGCCTCAAAAGCCGCTTCAAAAACAATGGAGCAAACATCAGATATGGCAAACACAATACGCAAATCTACGGATGAAATACTGCATTCGTCAAATCAGACGCTTTTAACAGCAAACAATCAGGCGGCAAGCATACATGAAATTGAAGCCACAATAAACGAAGGAACTCAAATTGCCGCGGAAATAGCGGACAAAACGTCTAATGTTGCCTCCATAGCTTCTAAAACCAAAACTGACGCGGTTCACGGATTCGGCGTGCTAAAACAAAATGTTGGACAAATGGAAGAAATAAAAGATAAAAATGACAGCGTAATTTCCGGCATTATTTCTTTGAGCGACAAAATAATTAAAATACGCGATATAATCGAAACCATAGACAGCATAACCGACCAAACAAAAGTTATAGCGTTTAACGCTTCATTAGAAGCCGCAAGCGCGAAAGAATTTGGAGCGCGTTTTTCCATAGTTTCAAGCGAAGTAAACCGTCTTGCCGACGATATTGCCGAATTGACAAAGGAAATCCGCAAACAAGCCGATGATATGCAGGCTTCTTCCGCGTCCCTGATTATTTCCGGCAAAGAAAGCGTAAAAAAAATAAATGAGGGAAATAACCTTATAAAAGAACTTGAAAACATCTTTTACGAAATAAAAGCCGGAGCGCAGGAAACGTCGGAACAGGCCCAGATTATAACGGTGTCCACGCAAAAACAGCGAAGATCAAGCGAGCAGATAAATATCGCTATTGTTGACATTTCCAAAGGGCTTTCCAGCTTTATCCAATCGACAAAGGCCGCGTCTTTCTGCGCTCAAGAACTTACAAAAATGATTAGCGAGCTTGACGCTTTACTGGCTAAAAAGAAAGGTTTTGGAGCATAATATGGCTTTAGACAAAGAATCCTTTATTGACCAATACCTTGCCGAAGAGCGCGACATATTGTCTCATATCGAAACTCTTGTATTCGGCGTTAAAGACGGCGGTTCAAAAGAGGACGATCTTACAGTCATGCTTAGGCATCTCCATACGTTAAAAGGCACTTCCCGAATGCTTGGGTTTGACAACATCGCGGAACTGGTTCATTCGCTTGAAAGCGTTTTTGAGGCCATACGCGGAAAAAAAATAGAATTTACAGATAACGCCGTAAAATTAGTCCTTTCCGTTTTAGACGCGATTAAAACAGGTTTTGACATAATACGCGACGCGAAGAATGACAATATAGAAATCGGCGAGTTTTTAAAAAACCTTGCCTTGCTTGCGGCAAACAGGGATTTTTCAATACCGGCGGCGGACTCCATATCTGAAAAAAAACGCGCGGATGAAAATGATTTAACGCAAAATGCGGAAAACAGAACTGCAACCGAAGAAAAGCGCAAAGAAATGAAAAGCGAAACTATCCGCCTTTCTCTTGATAAAATAGACAGAATCATTAAAAATATAATATCACTGTATTCTCTTGAAACAGAGGCAAAAAACCTTTCTCAAAACAGCGGTGAAATTGTCAAGTTAATAAAATATTTTTCACAATTAAATAAAATAAATAAAAAGTATGACAGCGCGCAAACTGCAAATTTTAAAAGGCTGGAAAAATTATGCGAAAAACTTAATTCCGCGTTAAAAAATTACGCCATAGACGCGGGGAACAGCATAAGAACCGCTTATGACAGCGTAATTTCATTGCGCACTCTTCCAATTTCCATAATTTTTGACAGTTACCCCCGTTTTGTGTACCAACTGTCGCAGGAACTTGGGAAAAAAGTACAGTTGACAATCGAAGGCAGTGAAAACGAAATAGATAAAAACATTATCGAAACTATATCCGAAGTTTTTTTGCACATGATGCGAAACGCCGTCGATCACGGGATTGAAACTCCGCAGGAACGCCTTGACGCGGGAAAAGACGAAACGGGGAAACTGTCAATTATCTGTTCGCGTGAAAGCGGCAACCTTAAAGTTATTATTTCCGACGACGGACGCGGCATTAACCTTGAAAAAATCCGGCAGAAAATCGTAAAGGACGGAATTTATTCCGAGGAAAAAGCGGCAAATCTTTCCAGAGACGAACTTATAGAATTTATTTTTCACAGCGGATTTTCAACATCAGGCAAATTAAGCGGCGTTTCAGGCAGGGGCGTCGGAATGGACGTCGTCCGCAACTGCATAGAATCTTTAAAAGGCAGTATCGTCATCAACAGCAAGGAAGGGGAAGGCGCGAAATTTACAATTATGGTTCCCCTCTCTATAGCCGCCATTATGGGTTTCCCCACAGAATGCAGCGGAATGAAATTTATTATACCTTCCAATTTTGTAGAGGCAATACTGCTTATCAACAGGGAAGAGATAATTACCGTGGTTGACAGGCCGGAAATAAAATACAATGACCGCATTATAAAACTATATTATTTAAGTCAAATTTTGCAAATTAACGCGGATTCCGTAAACGCTTCCGATACGGTTTTTATTATAATTATCCGCTCTTATGAAGACATCTTGGCTCTTGCCGTCAGCAATATAGACGGCATGAAATCTTTTATACTTAAAACAATGCCAGCCTTTATGGGGAAGATGAGCGTTTTTTCCGGCATAGTTCTTAACGAAGACTATGAAATGGTAAGCGTTCTGAACATTCCTACAGTAATTAAAATGGCAAAACAATTAAAAAATATGCCCGTGGAAAATAACATTATTAAAACAAAAACAAGAAAATCCGTCCTTGTCGTTGACGATTCACTGCCTACCCGCGAGATTGAAAGTGAAATTCTTTTATCCGAAGGATACGCGGTGGATACTGCGGCTGACGGGGCGCAGGCGTTAAAAGCGGCGGAATCAAAACATTACGATTTAATCTGCACCGATTTAAATATGCCGGTTATGGACGGTTTTACGCTTATTGAAAACCTTAAAAAGAATAAAGAGCTTTCAAATATACCGGTAATAGTCATTTCATCAAAGGATGATAAAGAAGAGCAGCAAAAGGCGTTCGCGCTTGGCGCTTCCAGATATATTATTAAAAATTCTTTTAATAACCATAATATGCTTGAAGCCGTTAATTCGCTTATCGGAGCCGCTTTATGATTAGATTTTCAAATAATGTGGTTGTTCGGAAACTCCAGTTTCTAAATAACTTCTTTATAAATACGGCGGTCTTGCAGGGCTTTATCCTGAAAAACCGCAAAACTTGCGGGGGGCGCGACAGAAGCCCATCACAAATTTATATAATAGAGGTATAACATGACTGACAAAGAAGCTTTTGAAAAAATTAACCGCGATGAATATGACGGTGAAAAACTAATAAACAAATTCAGGTTCGCCCTTGCCCTGATTTTTGTTTTAAGCGTTATTGCCGTTTCCTTTATAAGAAAATTTAACGGGCTTTCTCATTTCCCGTTCCGCGCGTATATTTTTACCGGCGGATTTTTTCTTTATTCAATATTTTTAGGCTATTATATCCGAAGAAAAAAAACTCTTCATTCCTATTTTAAATATATTTGCGTAACTATGGACGCTTTATTTATCAGCGCCGCAATTTGGGCTGGCAGCACATATCCTGAAATATCCCCCCCTGTTACGTTTCTTTCCATACAGGCGCTTTTTTACATAGTGCTTATAATGGCGGGTTCTTTCAGATACAGCGTTCCATGCGCCTTCTTTTCGGGCGTTTTTTCAGGCGTTTGTTATTTAATCGTCGTCATCGCCAACAGGAATGTTTTGGATTTGCCCTATTTCTTTACATTTAACGATAAAACAATACCGGTCGGATTTCCCCTTTATAACGAAGCGTTTCGGGTTATCGCGATGATTGCCGCCGGAGTTACAACGGGCATTTCGTGCAAACGCCATTTTAATTTATTTAAAAACATGGTAGAGTCCCAAGTAGGGGCCGCTGAAGCGGCTTTAGCGACAGTAGATCAAACCCGTTCAATGGCTAAGGTTATAAAAAAATCTTCCGATGACATTTTTCTTTCATCAAAAAATATTTTTAATACGGCAAATGATCAGGCGGCAAGCATTCATGAGATTGAAAGCATAATAAACGAAAACACCCAAATAGCCGGCGACATTTCCGAAAAAACGACAAACGTTTCCACTATAGCTACCAGAATGGAAAGCGACGTAATTCACGGGTTTTCCGTTCTTGAACGCAATGTTGATCAGCTGGATGACATTAAGAAAAAGAACGACGGCGTAATTACGGGAATTATAAACCTTGGAAACAAAATATTAAAAATACGCGATATTATCAAAAATATAAATATGATAACTGATCAGACAAAAGTCATAGCGTTTAACGCGGCTTTGGAGGCGGCAAGCGCGGGAGAACGCGGCAAACGTTTCGCCGTTGTGGCAAGCGAGGTAAACCGCCTTGCCGACGACATCGCTTCACTTACAAGGCAGATTCGGGAACAAGTTGAAGAAATACAGAACTTTTCTTCATCGCTGATTATTTCAAGCGAAGAAAGCGCGGAAAAAATCTCGGAAGGAAATAACCTTATTAAAGAGCTTGAAGAGATTTTCCGCGAAATCCGTTCAGGCGCGGAAATAACCTCTAATCAGGCTCAAACTATTACGGTCTCAACTCATAAGCAGTTAAAGTCAACCGAACAAATTAATATAGCCATATCTGATATTTCAAAGGGGCTTTCAAATTTTATACAGTCAACTAAAGTAGCCTCTTCTTCCGCGGAAGAACTTACGCATATAATTCAGAAACTGGACGCCGTTTTAACGGGAAAAACATGATATTTGCCTTGATTTTTTTATAAACAGGGTCTTTTTTAAAACTCGGGTAAGTTTTTGAAAAAGCTCCGTAAAAGCTGTCCAAAAGGACGGTTTTTCCCCTTAATTTGAAGTTTCGGAAAATCCCCGGCTATTGTTAATTTTGCGTAAAAATTTTATAATAATGCGTTATATATTATACAGGGAACTTTTAAACCTCGGTTAGTTTTTAAAGGTTATTTTTAGAAGGTTGCTGCAGTAAATGAAAATAAATAAATATGTTGTACTGGTTATATTTTTTCTCTCCGCTTTTCCGCTGTTCTGCCGTGATATTACCGTATTGGTAATAGACGAAGATTTAAACCTGCCTCTGGAAGGCGCGTCCGTACGCACAAGGGGCGGAAACGAGTATATATGCGATAAAGACGGAAAAGTCAGACTGCAAGTTCCCGACGACAGGCAGGTTTTGCTTTATGCGGCGTATCCCGGCTACGAAACGGGCACTATAACAATACCTGTTACAGGCAATTCATTTACGGTTTATTTGCGCCTTTCAGGATTTTTGCAGGGGCGCGAACTTGTGGTTGAAGCGTCAAAACCCGGGACAAGCGAAACAAAGACAGGGCGCAGTGTGGCTGTAAGCGAAAAAGAAATAGCGCAAACCGCGGAAATAGGAATTATTGAAGACGTAATGAGCACGATAAAACTCCTTCCCGGCGTCGGTTATTCAGGGCTTTTTAACGCCGCGCCCAGCATAAGAGGCGGCCAACCCGGCGACATGATGGCGTCTTTAGACGGCTTTTATATCAATAACCCGTACTTTTGGGGAGGCGGCTTTTCAATTTTTGACCCGCGCATGGTTAAAAGCGCGCAGTTGTCTCACGGCGTTTTTTCCACCCGTTACGGGCATACAATTTCAGGGTTGTTGGAAATAACGTCCAAAGACCCCTCCCCCACTGAAACTGAATTTGAGCTTGCCATGAACACAAGCGCCGCAAATTTTAATCTTTCTCTGCCGTTTAATGGAAAGGGAGGCGTTCTTTTTATGGGGCGCGTAACTTATTATGACCCTGTAATTTGGCTAGCCAAACAACTTTCTGCCTATATTCCCGAATATGAAGTGGTTAATTATATAAGAAGAGCGCCTTATATAAGAGCGGCGACAATAAACGGAGATTACCGGTTTACCGACAGTTTAGGAATATCGGCGACAGGGTTCTTCGGTATGGACGGCGGGGGCGTATCATTCTTAAACGAGAACAAAACAGAAAAACTTGACAGCGATACTTCTATAGACGCTGACTATGTCAATTATCAAACATTTTTAACAACGTCTTTATCTTGGAATCCGCGCAATGATATGCTGTTAAAATTAACAGTTGGAGCCGGCTATGAAGATTCAGACTTAGACGCAAGAATTGAATACAGAATTCACAATAAACATTTCACTGACGGCTTCGATCCAACAATTAAACAGTTATTGTCGATTAGAGGCATGGATACGGAAAAATATCAATATTCTCAAGATATGCACATTGTTCAGTCTGATTCAATAATCAACGCGCAAGGACGCATTGATTATGACTGGAAATTATCAAATTATTTTCTTGCCGCCGTTGGAGTACAGGAATTATTTTCCTTGTCAAAATCAGAAGGCGACCAAAAAGCAAACCGTATCGTCAGATATGAAGACATTAAGGATGAAACTATAAAAAATAATATTAATAATTTCTTCTCTTCTTTACCGCCTCCGGGGTGGCTGCCGGTTGAAGTGCCAATGTCTGAACAGCCTAATTCTCAAAACAAGCTTCTGACAAGTTCCGGTTATATTCTTGGAGAATTCAATACGGAAGGAAACCGTTTTGGAGCTGAGTTTGGCGTCCGCATGGATCATTTTATGCTGTTAGGGGACGATTTTACATTACAAAGCTCTCCTGTATTTAATCCGCGTTTAAATCTTGATTTAAATATTTTACGCAACAAAGGCATATTTAACTCAATTGACATATCCGCAGGTTCCGGATTATTTTCATCCGTAAACAGCATCGTCTTTGAAGCCGAGAAAAAATATAATCTTGATGAAATGAAACCTAACCGGAGCTGGACGTCAGTTTTAGGCGTCAAATTTGAATTCCCCGAGTCAATAATTTTAAACATCGAAGGCTACTACAAAAAAATATTTGACAGAACGTATGTTTTAGTAAGAGGAACAAATGAAAACGTTACCGTTAATCCTTATTTTGACGGAGAAGGAATATCATGGGGTATAGACGTTATGCTGCAAAAAATACAAAGCCGTTTTTGGGACGGCTGGCTTTCTTACTCATATAACTGGACAAAGTACCGCGAGCCAAACGGCTCATTAGAAAGCGGCATAATGGGAATATCGGGGGGAACACGCGGAGACAACTGGTATTTCCCGTCTTATCACAGGTTTCATAATCTTAATTTGATATTAAATGTTAAGCCTACGCAAAAAATGAATATTTATATGCGTCTTGGATTAGCGTCAGGCGTACTTTTATCAAAAAGAGTAGGAGACGGGCCTAAAAGTTATCCTGTGTTAGTTTATAATGAAAATGGCAGTTACTTTATAGAAGAATTCTTTTGGCCTTCCGTTACTGACGAAAACAACCGCACTACCCCGTCAATTCCAATGGATGTAAAAGTTTCATTCTTTGGCGGAAATAAAAACGGAAGATCAAGATACGAAATATATTTTGCCATAGAAAATGTTCTTGGATTATTGTATACTGCTCAAGGAAACACAAGTTTTAATACGTATACAGGCGAAATAGACGAAGGCAGTTATTCGGCAAGCTATGACATACCCATTCCAATACCGTCATTTGGGCTGAAAATCAGTTATTAAAGGTAAAATATGAAATATACAAAAATTTTTATTTTAATCATCTTAACATTTTTAATTTTTAACTGCGCCCTTATGGAAAAAGCAGGCAGGACGCTTGACGGCTCAGCCTTCAAGTTTAAAACTGTTTCTGTTTATAAAACCACAGGCGAAAACAGTCTTCAAACGGAAATAAAAATATCAGTTGTGGAGAACAAGAGCAAAGAAAAATCAATAATAATTACAATCGAAGAATTCCCAATGATAAAGCTGTTTGGATCGTTCCCCGATGAAAAAGGCGAGTTCTTCCTTACAACGCTTGAATTTCTGGCGGGAAGCGCGCACGGCTGGAATGAATATACGTTGGAATTAATAGGAACGGGAAATCTTAAACTGGAAGATACGGCAATTCTCACCATCAAAGAAATTGAAACTGTTCAAATAATAAAAGGGCGCATTCATAGATACGATACCCGTTTAACCGGAAACGAAGCGTTGTCCGCATTACGGAACAGGCGCGAACGCATACTCTCCCTTACGGAATGGATGACGTCGCTTAATCTTGCAAAAAGACAAGCAATTGATAAATTTGAAGAATACTGGCAGCCTATTCTTCTTCCTGAAACGGTTTCAAGGAGAAAAAGGCCGGACAGGTGGATTCAGGACGCGGACATTTTCAAAAGCGCGGAAAACATACGCTGGAACACAGGCTACACGGAACGTAAATTTCCAGAAGAATTACGGCTTATACGGAATTCAGGCACTTTATTGCGCGATTGGGAAGAGGCGGCAAGCTGGATATATCTGGAATATGAATGGGAAAATATTGTAGAATTATTATCTAAAGAAAATATTTTTACAAAAAATAAGCGAGGTAAATAAATGGAAACTGCAACTTTTTCGGTTTTGGAACTGTTTAATCTTGGCGGCGTTATTATGTGGCCGCTGCTTTTATTCTCTATCGCGGTTATCGCGATATCAATAGAACGCGCTATTTTTATATTTTATCACGATCTAAAAGTTGATGATTTAGCCGGTAAAGTTTCTGATTATGTAAAATCAAACAATTATTCAGGAGCCTGCGATTATCTTTCATCGTTGACCAAACGGCGAATGGGAGCGCGCATTCTTCTTGCCCTCTTAAAGCAGTCAAACCCGGAACAGCAATTTTTAGTCCAGCGCGCGGAACGGGCCGCGGAAACAGAAGCGAAAAACTGCCTTAATTCGCTTGAGAACGGCTTTAATTTTCTTACTGCGCTCGGTTCTCTTTCGCCGCTAACGGGCTTCCTTGGAACTGTGTCGGGAATGATCGGCGCTTTTAAATCAATCGCAGAAGCGACGGAAGTAAACGCGCAAATAGTCGCTAACGGCATTTACGAAGCCCTTATCACGACAGTATTCGGGCTTATTATCGCAATAATCGCGATGGTGGCGCATTCCATTTTAAGCCATATCGTTGACAAGTTTGCCGCGAGAGTTGAAGGCGTTTGTTCGGATTTAATCGCGCAGTTGGAAGACACCCATCTTAAAGGCAAGTAGCAGGCAAAATGAAACTGACACGCCGTAAAAGAAATGACTTTCTCGAATCAAGCGCGGCAAGCGATCTTGCTTTCCTGCTTATTATTTATTTTCTTGTCATTGCCGGCTTTAATATCAACAAAGGCTTTATAATTAATCTTCCGGCAAAAGATTCCACAAGAATGATATTAAGGGAAGAATTACTGCGTTTTGAAATGGATTCAAAAGGAGGCATATACCGCAACGAAGAAAAAATAGATATTCCAAAAGTAAAAACATTAATTCAAACCGCCCAAAAAGAAAATCCCAATATAGCGGTTATTATTTCAATTGACAGCAAAGCCCAATGGCAGAACGTCGTCTCCTTTGTGGAACTTGCGCAGGATTTACAAATTGATTCATTTTCATTCTCAATGAAAAAGGAAAACCAATGAATTTAAGAAAACAAAGAAAACCGTTTATTATTCCCGTTTCTTCAATGTCGGATATTGGTTTTTTGTTACTAATATTTATTATGCTTGTTTCATTAATTAATTACCGCAAAGAAGTAAAAATTGATTACCCTGAAGCGCAAAGGGCTCTGCGGACGACCGAAGAAAAAAACTTGGAAGTATGGATCGACGTAGACGGCGGAATATTTCTTGACGGAGACCCCGCCGACCGTTATGCGTTTGAGCAAAAGATAACCAACCTTTACATATCGGCTCCTGATACAAGAGTGCATATAATTGCGGATAGAAACACTCCTTATGAAAATATAAACAGCGTATTGGAAATAATGCAGTTGCTCCAATACCGTGTTGTAAGTTTTGTGGTAAAAATAAATGAATGAAAAAAGAACACGAATTATAATTTTTATTATTACCGCGGCGCTGCACCTGCTTGTAATATTTTTTCTTGTTTTTGATACGGGGAAACTTACTCAGGAAGCGTCTGAAAACGCGAAAATAATGAAGCTTACCGACATTGCCGAACTTCCGCCTCCGCCTGACCCTGAAATCCCGCAAGTGGAAGAAATTGCAGAAGTAATGATAGAAACCGACATTCCTCCCGTTCAAAACGTTGTAGCGGCAGGAACATTAACTCTTTCTTTTGAAAACTATCTTCAAATGCATCAGGTTTCCACGCGCCCGATATTTGACGAAGAGGCTTTTACTTCCGCGCTAGTTTATCCGCCCATCGCTCTCCGCTCAGGGATAGAGGGCAGGGTTTTTCTTGAATTATTTGTAGACCGCACAGGCTATGTGCAAAAGGTAACAATTTTACGCGAAGAGCCGGAAGGCAGGGGTTTCGGAGAAGCCGCAGTAAAAGCGTTTACAGGCAGAAAAGGAACTCCGGCATACGCAAACGGAGAACCCGTTTCCTGCCGTTACCGTTATCCTGTAGTTTTTAAAATTAGATAGTATACTTACCAAAGACATTACACAAAGGACACAAAGAAACAAAGAGCGCAAAGGGAAAGATCAAGGATTGTTGTACGAAATCTATGCGTAAAGTTCACGAAAAGATTGCGGACAAAAAACCTTCTTCCTCTTCGTGTCCTTCTCTTCCTTCGTGTCCTTTGTATGAACTCTCTTAGATAAAAAATTTAATAAATCAGCATGGCGTCGCCGTAGCTGAAAAAGCGGTATCCTTCTTTTATTGCCTCGGCATAGCTTTCAAGAATCAATTCCCTGCCGGCAAATGCCGACACCAACATCAACAAAGTTGATTCGGGGGTGTGAAAATTTGTAAAAAGAACGTCTACGGCTTTAAATTTGTATCCCGGGTAAATAAAGATTGAAGTGGTGTTTCCCCCCCGATTAAGTTTTCCGTCAATCCACGCGCTCTCCAAAGTTCTTACGCTTGTTGTTCCCACGGCGATAATTTTCCGCCCCGCTCTTTTCGCAGATTCTATTTTTGCGGCGGTATTGTCATCAATATTAAAAACTTCGCTGTGCATTTTATGGTCTTCAATATTTTCACTGCGAACAGGAAGAAACGTTCCTAACCCGACATGCAAGGTAACAAATACGCTTTCTATTCCATTGGCGGAAAAAGCGTCTAAAATCTCTTTTGTAAAATGAAGCCCGGCAGTCGGAGCCGCCGCGGAACCGGTCTGATTAGCGTAAATGGTCTGATAACGCTCCGAGTCCGCCGGAGCGTCTTTTCTTTTGATATACGGCGGCAGGGGAACATGACCGTTTTTTTCTAGCCATGCGTCATTTACAGCGTTTCCAAATTCAAGCAGCACATATTCGTCTTCAAAACCTTTGATTGCGGCTTTTTTTTGCTCCTCGCCACTAGCCATAAAAACATAAACATCTTTTTCCCTCTTTCGGCGCGCGCGCTTGGTCATAACCTTCCACAAAAGACCGTCCCCGTTAATATCATCCAAGAGCAAAAATTCAGTCTGCGCGCCTGTTTTCTCGTGAACGGCGGCAAGCCTCGCTTTGCGTACCTTTGTGTCGTTAAAAACCAACAGCGGCTTTTCTTTACGAGCGCTTAAAAATCTTTCGCCGCAGAGAATATCAGGCAATTTAGAAACACTGGTGTGTCCGCGCGCGCCTGAGGTCCTATCAAGTGTCATAAGACGGCTTTGCCCTCTTTGTTCGGGAGGAAATTGCGCTATTAAAGATT
>Ga0268262_10002283_pt1 | contig 22465 bp, 22 predicted proteins | sample TergutNc150P3_FD_190354 | JGI IMG/M metagenome (GOLD analysis project Ga0268262, IMG submission 190354) | Nasutitermes corniger P3 segment gut microbial community from laboratory colony in Florida, USA - Nc150 P3 (SPAdes) (version 2) | ecosystem: Host-associated > Arthropoda: Insects >...
TATTGCCGGAAAACCTTCATGTTCCATCTTTTTTCATGGAATTTGAAGGTTAAAAATGGTTTTTTAACAGCAAGTTCGTGTTGGTTCGTGTGGTTCGTGGTAAAAATTCATTCATGCGTTTGTCCTGAAAAGAGTTCTGTCTTAACTTTGCTCCTTATAGTATAATGTAGAAAATTATGATTCTGTATCATGGCAGTGATATAACAGTGGAAATTCCCAATCTCAATTTGTCCCGAAGGAATCTTGACTTCGGCGCCGGTTTTTATACTACCGAGAATAAAGATCAGGCTGTTGATTTTTCCCAAAAGGTGATGATACGGAAAGGACGGATGAATCGGTCGGTAAGCGTCTATGATTTTAATGCGTATACCGCTGAAACCGTTTTGGATATTCTGCGGTTCACAGCCCCCGACAGGTTATGGCTTAATTTTGTCCATCAGAACAGGCGGGGTACATATACCGGGAAACCCTATGATTTAGTCATTGGGCCGGTTGCCAATGATGATGTTTTTGCAACCCTGATCGTATATGAACAAGGTATATTAAATGCTGAACAAACCCTTGAAGCTCTAAAAGTAAAAGAACTTTATAGTCAATTTGTTTTTAAAACCGAAAAAGCGTTGTCTCTGTTAAAGTATGTAAACTCTTTTGAGCCGGAGGCAGTCCCGTGACTCCCGAAAAATTATCCGCGCTTTTGGCTGTTTTGAATCCTCCGGTTGTTCAATTAATAATGGATAACCGAAAGCTTACCAATATTGAGGCGACAACGCTGTTTTACAATTCCGCTTTATACGCGATGCTGGAAAACGAAGCGAGCAAACTCTGGCATTTAAGCCCTTTAACCCTGTATGAATTGTTTGAAGAAGAACTTGCAACCGGAACTATCAATTACCCGGAGGAATAGTCATGGAAAACATAACCAAATTTTTGGTGTATTGTATTGAAATATACAAGACCGCTTATAAATTAAACGGCAAACAAGTTATGCAGTTATTTTGCAAATACAGGATTCTTGATTATATTACAAAGTGTTACGGCGCTCTGCATACCACCGGGCCGGAATATATTATCGAAGACATTGCCGGTTTGATAGAGGAACAGAGGAGGAAAGAAGCATACGAGGGAAGAGGGAAGAGGGAAGAGTGAAAAGAGTAAGAGCGGGGTTATTCCTTTTCCTCTTCTCTCCCTTATTCCTCTTTTTTGTCGCTTAACTGTTATTTATATGCACCGCACCCTTTACACGTTGATGACGTATTAGGATTTCTTTCACTGCATTTTTTACATACCCAGCTATCACCAACATTAACTATTGGAGATATTGGCATTACTTTTTCAGTTGTCTCTTCATATAATGATGAGCCGCAATAAGGACATGCAGAATATGATCCAGAAAAAATTTTACTGCAACTTCTGCATTTTTTATCATTGCCAACAAAACCGGAATAATTTCCGCTTGAGGGAGTTCCAGTATTGGATTGTCCAGTCTTGGATAAGATATTTTTTATAGTTTCAATATTTTCATCAATACTAAGAATTGTAACTATAAACCCTCCCCCAATAATATCTGTCAACAATCCCAAAACGATACCAATTAACACGCCGCCAAAAACAAACCCTCCTACACTACTATAACTGATTAACCGACCCAAATTATAACCAACGACTCCTCCGATGATTGTACATAAAATTAAAATGATCCAAAGAAACACGTTAATACCGCCGCGAAAAGCCCCTTTTACAAAATCCAGCATACCATTCCCTTTACGTTTAAAGTCCGCTCGACCTAAGAATTACCTGTATTTACAGGTATTTATTATTAGCATACAGCTAATATTAATATTATATTCCCAAATTGCTAATTGTCAAGTAAGAAATACGGTTTTATGCTCTAAAAGCTAATATGCAATTAAAAGATGTTTTTGTTAAAAATCTAAAAAATTTCCGCAAAGAAAGAGGATTTACCCAGGCAGAGCTTGCGGAAAAGTGCGATACGGCCACTTCTTACATAGGGCAAATAGAAATTGGAAACAGGTTTCCCTCTCTGGAATTGATTGAAAAAATGGCAAAAGTTTTGAAAATCAGACCGCATTTATTGTTTTTTATTGACTCGGATAACGATTCGGACGAACAAATTTTAAAGAAGAAAAAGGATACTATTTCAGATGCCAAGAAAGAGGAACTTACTAACCGCCTTACCGATGCAATTCGTAAAATTGTCAAGAATATAAATTAGTGTCTGTCCTATATGATGACGCATTCTGTTTTGCGTGACCTGAGTATGTTTTATTATCTGAATAAATTGAATTTATATATTTTATATATTCATTAAGATCCCTTGCCCCGCTTTTTACATATAATTTTTTGTGGAGTTCATTCTTAAACTCTACACAATCAGTAATTGTTGTTATGTTTTCCATTTTTATATAACCTCCAGAGGTGTTCTTATTTCTTCCCTCTGCGCCTCCGCGTCCTCTGCGAGAGGTTTTTTGGCAACCAGATCCGCTCCACCTAACTTTTAGTTTCATAATTTATTTTTAAGTTATATTGTTTTATCAGTTTTTGAGCTTCGCAATGAGCATATTTTGCCCGTTCTTCTGATGTCATATTTTTTGTTTCTTCATAAATTTTTTCGCGTATATCATGAATTTCTTTTAATGCTTTTGGTTCATTCATCACTTTCAATCACCTCCGTTGGAGAGTATATCCCTATACGTTTATACCCCTCGCGTAAATTTATGCTTTCTGTTCCTATTATTGTTTTCAATTTTACAATATGGTGAAAATTGTAACTAACAATAATATCCAAATCATTAATAGTTGCCATTGCTATATGTATTCCATCCGTCCTATATTTCATAGGTATAATTTTTTCAGTAACATATTTATCAGCAAGATTTTCGGCGTTTTTATCAGTTGTTAATAATTTAATTCCATATTGATCCAATAAGTTTACCATTTTTGTTCTTTTAGGTTCTTCCGCTTTTAATAATTCCTGTAAAACATAGTCTGAAGTATATGGCATATATTTTCCTTGTCTAATCTCATCAAATAATTTTATTACATCTTGTTTTTTGTCAGGCGAATCTTCCGCAAAAACAAAATTAAAGACCGTTGTCTCCAGATATATTTTTAAACTTTTCATAACATTTACCTAAATTCAGACTTTATTCGAGTTTATAAGACTTTCTTTGTTCTTTCAAGTACAGGAATAAGAAAAAAAGAGGTAAAAAGCGGTTTTTCTCTCTTTTTCTCTTCTCCCTCCGTGTCCTCTGTGTCCTCCGTGGTTAAATTCTTCTATTCTTTTTGGGGTGTATTTTGCGATTTTTTTTTCTCAATTCTGGTGTTCTTTTAGAAACTTTCCCTGCTTATGTTGAATTCAAAGCATTTCACTTGAAAATGCTAAATCAACACAATGAAAGGAGAGTATTATGAAAATCAAACTGCGCCTGAGTCTTTTGATCATCGCCATAATGGCGGTCGTGGTGACTGGAATTGCCTCTATCCTTCTGCGCCGCGCTTCCTTCATAAGCCTCGATTTGAATATGAGAGGGCTTGAATTCCTGGCCGAACAGCAGGCGGAATTCTGGAAAGGCAGGGAAAACGGGTATATCCGGGCCTTGCGAACCATTGCGGACGTGATGAGCGATTATGAGACAATTCCAAAAGAAGAACGGCGGGACCGTTATGACCAGATAATTAAATCCGCTCTGGAGTCCGAGCAAAATATGGTCACCCTGTACATGGTTTGGAAACCCAACGCTATTGACGGGATGGACGAGGACTATATAGGAAGGGTAGGGTCAAGCCCCACGGGTCAATACGCGATATCATATACCAGGGAAACAGGCCAGATTAGGGCCCGTACCAGCATTGACATCGCGGATTCGATGGCCCATATCAACGGCCCCGACGCGAGGAGAGACCGGATGGGAAATCCCGAGCCTAAAATGGTAAACGGAAAAGAAGCCCTGACATTCATACTGGCTGTCCCCATTATCAGCGACAGCACCGACGAGGTTGTGGGAAGCGTAGGCTGCGTGTTGAACTTCGGCGTAATCCAGCCCATATTGCAGGATACGATCAGAACACACGAGATAATCAACGTCGCGGCAATGTATTCGGACAACGGAACCATTGTGGCGCATTTCATTCCGGAACGTATTGGCAAAAAAGTGTTTGATGTTGATGTGGAACTGGGTAAATCCATACCGGAAGTTTTCAGGGCAATACAAGACGCGACTACTTTCAAGGATACAGTATATGATCCGAACCTTCGTGAAAATATCGGATTTGTAGTGAAGTCATTTGAAATCGGCAATTCGGATCAGAACCTGGCGATTTTAATAGGAGCCTCCGAATCGTATATCTTTAAGGAAGTCAAAGCCATCACCAGATTTACCATTATACTGGCGGGGATTGCCCTGGCGTTGGCGGCGGGAATCGTTTATTTCGCTTTTAACAGGGTTACCAAACCAATCATCACGGTAGCGGAAACCCTCAAGGACATTTCCGACGGGGAAGGGGATCTGACCCGGACAATAGAGGAACAAGGCAACGACGAGATCTCGGATCTGGCGCGTTATTTCAACAAGACCCTGGAGAAGATCAAACATCTCATCGTTGACATCAAGGGGCGGACGGTGACATTGTCCAGCATCGGGGGAGAGCTTGCCGGCAATATGACCGAAACAGCCGCCGCAGTCAACCAGATCGCTTCCAACATTAACAGCATCAAAGGCAGGGTGATTAACCAGAGCGCGTCGGTGACCCAGACCAACGCCACTATGGGTCATATCACCGACAATATAGACAGGCTCAATGACCATGTTGAGGAGCAGTCTACAAGCATGGCCCGTTCGTCATCGGCCATTGAGGAAATGATCGCCAATATACGCTCTGTAACCGGCACTCTGGAAAAAAACGGCGAAAGCGTAAACGAACTGACAGCCGCTTCCGACGCCGGCAGGGAAAGCCTGCAAAACGTGGCGGCTAACATACAGGAAATCGCGAAGCAGTCTGTAGAGCTTATGAAGATCAACTCCGTTATGAATAACATCGCCAGCCAGACCAACCTGCTGTCAATGAACGCCGCCATCGAAGCGGCCCACGCAGGAGAGTCCGGCAGGGGTTTCGCCGTGGTTGCCGATGAAATCCGCAAACTCGCCGAGGATTCAGGTAATCAGTCAAAGATCGTCAAAGCCGTACTTACAAAAACCAAGGAGTCAATAGAAAAAATCACCGAGTCCGTTGACAACGTTCTTGCCAAATTTGAAGCCATTCACGACGGGGTAAAAGTCGTTTCGCAGCAGGCGGAGAATATCCGTACCGCGATGGAGGAGCAGGATCAGGGCAGCAAGCAGATTATGGAGACCTTCGTCCAGCTCAACGATATTACCCGGCAGGTTAAAGACGGCTCGACGGAAATGTTCGCCGGCAGCAAGGAAGTAATTCAGGAAAGCAGGAACCTTGAACAGGTAACCCAGGAGATAACCGGCGGAATGAACGAAATGGCCATTGGCGCCGAACAGATTAACCTTGCGGTTCACAGGGTCAATGAGATAAGCGGGAAAAACAAGGAGAACATTGATTTCCTGGTGCGGGAAGTATCACGGTTTAAGGTTGCGTAACAAAAACGCCTGCGCGTTTTCATCCTGGCAGTTTTGGGCTTTGCCCAAAACTGCGTACTTAAAGAAGGAGGTTAAATCATGTTTACCGTTATATTGGCAGTAATCGCTTTAACCGACTACGTAATAACCTTTTATTTTATTGTGAATATGGTTGCAAAACCAACCGTCAAAGCGGGTCAGTCCACGGACAACTCCGTTATGGGGCAAATTAACGACGACAAGGAATTCTACGACCGTATTAAAGAGCAAAATATCCGCATAGCCCGTTTGTCTCTCAATATTGAAAAAATAATCTCCAATATCGACGCAATAATAGAAAAAGGCAAAGAAGAACAGAAGGTTTTACAGGGTGAAAGTTGAATAAATCACAGTCCTTATAGTATAGTGTCGCTTTATTTCTAATTCCTCACTCCTAATTCCTAATTCTCATAGCGTTCAGTATCGCAAGAAGCGACACCCCCACATCGGCAAAAACAGCCTCCCACATTGTAGCAACACCAAAAGCGCCGAGCGCGAGAAAAATGCCTTTTACGCCTAACGCGAAAACAATGTTCTGCCATACGATTTTTTTTGTAAAACGTGCAATATCAACAGCTTCGCAGATTTTTGAAGGCTCATCGGTCATCAAGACGACATCGGCGGCTTCAATGGCGGCATCAGAACCGAGGCCGCCCATAGCCACGCCTATATCCGCCATCGCGAGAACAGGAGCGTCGTTTATGCCGTCTCCCACAAAAGCAAGTTTGCCTTTTGCGCTTTTTTTAGCGTTAAGAATTTCCACTTTTTCAACTTTTTCATGGGGCAGCAAAGCTCCGTACACTTCGTCCAGTTTCAATTCGGCGGCGACAGCTTCGGCAATGTCCTGATTATCCCCGGTAAGCATTACTGTTTTTCGCACGCCCTTTGCTTTCAGCGCGCTTATGGCGTTACGGCTGTCCGGTTTGATTTCATCGGAAATGACAACGCATCCGGCGAATATTCCGGCGGATGGCGCCAATAACGCGACATAGACTTTAGTTCCGACGCTTTGCGATTCCTGAAAACTAATGCCTTCCTTTGCCATGAGCTTCTGGTTTCCCGCCAGAATAGTCTTGCCGTTCAGACTGACGCTTACGCCATGTCCGGCGATTTCCGAAAACCCGGAAATTTTGTCACGCTCCACTTCCTTGCCGTATTCCTTCATAACTGATAACGCGATGGGGTGATTGGAAAAGGCTTCGGCGTGAGCCGCCATTTCAAGCAGCGTATCTGTTGAAAACCCTGCGGCGGGTTCAACAGCGGTAACCTTAAACACGCCTTTTGTCAATGTCCCTGTTTTATCAAACACCACCGTTTCAAGATTATTAAAAGCCTCAAGGTAATTACCGCCCTTTACCAAAACGCCTTTCCTTGCCGCCCTGCCTATACCGGCGAAAAAGCCCATCGGAATTGACAAGACAAGGGCGCAGGGGCAGGAGATAACAAGGAAAACAAGGGCGCGGTTTATCCAGTCCCGCCACGCACCATCAAAAACAAGAGGCGGCAGAACGGCTATCAGCGCCGCAAGGATAACAACAACAGGCGTATAGTACCGCGCAAACGTGGTGATAAAGTTTTCGGTTTTCGCCTTTTTGCTTGAGGCGTTTTCAACAAGGTCTATGATTTTTGAAACGGTTGAATCGCCGAAAATTTTTGTAACTTCTATTGTCAGCATACCGCTCTGATTGACGCTGCCCGACAATACCGCGTCCCCTGTTTCCGCTTTACGGGGAACGGATTCCCCGGTCAACGCCGAAGTGTCAAGCATGGAAATACCGTCAACGACAATGCCGTCCAGGGGGATTTTTTCCCCAGGTTTGACAATAATAATGTCGCCGACGCTTACCGTATCAGGCGCGACCTTTTCAATGTCGCCGCCTTTTTTGAGGTTGGCATAATCGGGGCGAATGTCCATAAGGCTCGTAATGGAGCTTTTCGACCGTTTAACCGCCAGTTCCTGAAACATCTCCCCGATCTGGTAAAAGAGCATTACCCCCGCAGCTTCGGGATATTCGCCGATTGCAAAAGCCCCGATGGTGGCAACGCTCATCAAAAAGTTCTCATCAAAAACCTGCCCCCTCGCAATGTTCTTTAACGCCCTCAAAAGGACATTGCCGCCGAGTATCAGGTACGCCGCAACGAAAACCGCCAGCCGGATATAGCGGTGCGGTTCCGTCAAGAAAAATTTATCAAGAACCATACCGGCGGCGAAAATTACCGCGCCGGCAATAAGCCTGATTATCTCCCCTTTCCCTTCAACGTCATTTGACACGTCTAATGACGCCGCGTCTTCCCCTTCGCGCGCGTTTTCCTTCCTGTCGTTGTCCATAACCACAATTTCCGGCTCGTGTTTGTGGACTGCCTGTTCCACAAGATGGGTTATCCTGTCTACCAGATGAGAGCCGAATTCCACGTTCAGCACCGTTGTTACCGCGCTTACCGTTACCGCCTGAACTCCTTCCATGAGGCTGACAGTACGTTCAATCCGTGCAGCGCAATTAGGGCAACAAAGCCCTTTTAAGGTATAATTTTTAGTCATAACAATGCTCCTTGTTTATATAGTTGTTCAATTATTCAACTATATTATATAAAAAAATCTTCTATAAAATTATTCGTGAACATGCTCAAACCCCTTTTCAAGTATGTCTTTTACATGGCTGTCGGACAAAGAATAGTAAACTGCCTTTCCCCGCTTGTCGTATTTAACCAGATTGGAAAGGCGGAGCGATTTAAGCTGGTGGGAAATCGCCGATTTCGTCATGCCAAGCAATACGGCAATGTCGCAAACGCACATTTCCTCACGAAAAAGCGCCCAAAGTATGCGAACACGGGTACTATCGGCAAACATCTTGTACAGGTCGGCAAGGTCGTAAAAATCCTCCTCTTTCGGCATAGCCTTGCGGACCCGCTTGACCACATCCTCGTGGATAACCTCGCAATCGCACACAGGCGTATTTTTTTTCACCCTCTATCCTCCAACAATTGAGCAACCATTCAACTATAAATATACCCCCTCCGCACGGGCTTGTCAAGCGAAAACAGCAATTCGCCGGAATTTTCCGTATGGCATTCCAATAATTTTTTTGGTAAAATATGGAATCAACGAATTATAGCGAAAGGGGAAATCCTATATGAAAAAACTGCTGCTCGTTTTGTTTCTTATCGCATTTGTCGCGGGGCTTTCTTTTGCCCAGCAGAATGTTTCTGCTCCGCAGAAATTCGCTCTGGTTATAGGCAACGGGAATTATACCAATATAGCCAAACTTAACAATCCGGTGAACGACGCGAACGACGTGGCCGCCGCCCTGCAAGGGCTGGGCTTTACCGTGGACAAGGTTCTGGACGCAAACCTTGAACAGATGGAAAACGCCGTAATGCGGTTGAAAAACAGGCTTTCCGCATCGCAAAGCACCTACGGCTTTTTATTTTACGCCGGTCACGGGGTGCAGTCCAACGGGGAGAACTATTTAATTCCGGTCGGGGCAAACATTCCCTCTGAAAACTCCCTGCGGGAGAGGTCTGTTTCCGTCCAATGGACGCTGGCGGAACTGAACGATGCGAAGAACGCGCTTAATGTGGTAGTACTGGACGCTTGCAGGGACAACCCCTTTAGCTGGAAAAGGAGCAGTACAAGGGGGCTTTCAATGGTAGCGAATCAGCCCGCTGACAGTATTATCGTATACGCGACCAGCGCGGGTACCGCCGCATCGGACGGCACGGGCAGGAACGGCCTGTTTACCACCCACCTTTTGAACAATCTGAAAACGCCGGGGCTTGAAGTAAAAGAAATATTCAACCGTACCGGCGCCGATGTCGCCCGGGCGAGCAACAGGGCGCAGATACCCGCCATATACAGCCAATTTTTCGATACCGCCTATTTCGGCCAGCGGCCCGCCACGAACACACCGGTACAGCCTGTGCCGACGCCGCAGCTTGCGCTTGTGGAACAATCGGTAAATGCCGGTAATTTTGAAAAGGCTTTCGCCAATATAAAAACGGCGGTGCCGGGATTTTATACGGTTACGCTGACTGAAGATGTCACGCTTACTGCGGGTATTGATTTCTCGGGTTTCGGGACAAAAACCATTACCGTACAGGGGGACTCCCGGATGCGTACCATTACCCGTTCTTTTCAAGGCACTTTATTCACGGTTCCCGAGTATATTGTACTGATATTGGGAAACAACATCACACTGGCCGAAAGTTCGGAGCGTATAGTTGTTCATTCAGATGGTGAAAGTTGGAAGGAGCCGGCTTATCGGGGTTCCGGCGTGGATGTTCGCAGGGGGGGCAGCTTTGAAATGCGGGACGGTTCCGTCATCAAGGATAACTCAGGATGCGGTGTGAGCGTTTTAGGCGCTTTTACCATGAAAGGAGGAACCATCAGCGGTAATAAACGCACAGGAGTATATGTTTACGGCAGTTATAACCTGATTGACGGAACCCAAACGGACTTTTCAGGCACTTTTATCATGAACGGCGGTACTATCAGCGGCAATAGTTATAATATTTTAAGTATTATGGAGAGCGGCTACGGCGGTGTGGCTGTCATTAAGGGTACTTTTACCATGAACGGCGGAACTATCAGCAATAATGAAGACCGCGGTGTAGGTATTGATGAGGGTACTTTTACCATGAACGGCGGAACCATCAGCGGCAATAACGGTGGCTTATATACCGGCAATGACGGCGGCGGCGTACATGTCAGCAGCAGGGGAACTTTTACCATGAACGACGGGACCATCAGCGGTAATGGCATCTATCACATCAGCGACAGCAGAAGCACCTTTATGGGCGTAACCACCGTCATAAAAGCCGGAGATCCGGCAGGCGCAGGCGGCGGAGTGAGTGTTGAAAAAAGCGGGACTTTCATTAAAACCGGCGGGACGATTGACGGCACAAATAATGCGGAAAAAGGAAAGGCGGTATATTACGGCGATGGCAAATCCGTGTGGGTTCGCAACAGCGCGGCGGGGCCGTCGGTAAACATGGACACCCGCGTAAGCGGAAAGCAGGGGGGATGGGAGTAACAGGCAATGAGTAGTGAGCACCTTAGATCAGGTAACAGGTAACAAAGGAAGAGCAAGTACTTCTTAACTTTGTTAATTGTTACCTGTTAATTGTTAATTGTTACTTGTGGTCTATTGCAAGCAAAAGCCCGAAAACCGCTTTGGGGTTTCCCGAGCGGGCGGTAAACCGCATTTCGCTGGTTTCATAGCTGGCCTGGTGCATTGGAATGTAGTTTGAACCGACCGCGCTCGCGACCCGAGCCGCGAAGTTTCCCCGAGACGAGGAAAAACGCCTCCGTATCGCGTCAAGGTCCAGCGCTTCTTTTGAGTATAGCACAACCAGATAATCCGTGCCTTTGTTTTGATCAAGCTGAATCCAATAATATTCTCCGGGTATCGCGACGGTGTTATTACTGTAATCCAGCACCGGAGAAAAATTCGTGCCGGGCGGCGGGAATATCTGCGTTGTCACAGCCGTCGAATCGTCACCGGCAAAAGCGTACACATAGGCGGGCTTCTTGTTCCCGACAAGGTAGCGGAACTCGGTTCCCGACGTATACGAGCCGGTCGTCCGGTAATAGCCGTTCTCAAACCGGACAGGCATACCCTGGCTGTTATTGCGTACTTCTATCGTGACGGAACCTTCATATTCCGCCCCGTCCTTGTAAGCCGCCAAATTTTCTACGACCTCATAGGCCTGATTGGCAAACTGGTTAAAAACCTCATAGGGAATCCATGTATAACCGCCGTTCCCCCAACCAGAGCCCCAACTGTTCAGCACCTCAAAAGCGCCGCCGTATTTTGTATCGTCATACCCGACCACGCATATGGCGTGGCCGCCGTAATTCTCCGACGGTTTTTCGGACGGACGCCATACGTCTTTGACTTTAAAAAACGAATCTGGGCAGTTCATGCCGATAATAACCGGTTTCCCTTCGGAAAGGCTTTTCTTTACCATATCCGATCTCGTTCTGCTTCCGGTTTCTCCGCGTCTCGATTCATATAAGGTAACATACCCGCCTATAGGATAGCGTTTGCTGTTGGCGTACATGGAAAGGGATATCCTCGGGAAATTGGTAGTTTTTTCAATGTCCGGCCTTTTGACCGCCCCTTCGTCCTTCATAAAATCCAGGACATGGGAAATAATCGCTCCCTCCTGCCCTGTGGGGTTGACACCCATGCGTATGTAGTGGCCTTTATACACAAAAACCGGGGAGAAAACATTGTTTGTCGTTAAGAACCTGTCCTGCCGGTTCAGCGCGGCGGATTCCGCGATAGTCCGGGCGGCGTAGGCACTGGCCCAGCCGACGCAAGTCCCATAGTCGCCTTGATCTCCGGGCTGCGGGGCGTACTGTTTCAGCGAGTACGCCCTGGGAATCTCGGAATAGGCACGGGAAAGCTGAACGGCTTTTTGGGGCAGCGCGTTGTAAACAGCGTCGTCAAGGATTGCGCCGCGGGGGAAGTCTTGAGCAAACAAAGCCGAAACACTGAAAAGCAATGCGGCAACAAGTCCGAGGGCTTTTTTCTTTGCGGGCATATAGCCTCCTTTTTTGTAACTATTGTAACTATAAACATAAAGATTAAAAAAAAACAACCTTAAAAAAAACTCCGCATAACACAAAAAACCCTTTAACAGTGCCCCCTATGTCAGTTTTTATCGTTGGGCAGCAGTTTCAGCATTAGCACTTTGTTGTTTTTTTCCGCCAGCATCCAGATATACGGCGGATCGTAAATAATGCTATTCGGTATAGATAAAGTGCCCAGGTATTCCACGTCAATGAACTGAACCACTTCTGTGGGATTATCGAAATTGCGCTTTTCCAATCTTACCGCTACAATTGCCCCGGTCATAGTATGTTTGAAATAAATGATATTCCAGCTTTCATCACCGCAAATGCTTAATCCTCCTGCAAATGCCCAAGACTGAGCTTCATAGGAATTTGGTTCAAAATAAGAACGAGGGGAAGGGGCAAGGATAAATCCTTCTTTCTTGCCTGAAAGTGAAAGAGTCTGTGTCAAATTATCGTATTGAAAATAATGGAAATAGTCGTTCCTACTTCCTTCTTCATTATTTATTAGCATCCATATACTGGTATTCGCTTTATCATACCCAATGAAAGCAGAATATTTATAAGTATGCCCCCAGTCAAATCCAATTATATTTTCATTAATCACAGCAAATTTTCCAATATAATTGCGGTCAAAGAGTGAATAATTCTGAAAATTTAAATTTAATTCACTCTTTTTTTGAAATGTTTCTTTATCAAAAATGAACATTTTTGTACGAAGCCTTATATAAATAGTGTCGTTACATTCGGCAATATCATAATTAGCAGGTATTTCGGGAGAAGAATTGCTGGATTTATAAACAAAAGAATTATCCGTCAAATCAAAGCTTTCTACAATAGTTGCCCCCGCCTTTACCGGGTTGTAAGGCTTCAATTCACGCGGCCCGGCCCAATCCTCTGGTTCATTTGGTTTGGTTATACAAGCAAAGCTGCAAAGGAGTAACCCTATTATTACAACTGTTAATAACCGCAATATTCCTCCTACTGCAGTACCCACACTGTTTTCCACTCTCCAGGGTTTTTTGTAATATACGTTCCGGGCGTTCCGTTGGCTGAGTCTGTTTCGTAAAACTTATCCCGCAAGTCGCCGGGAAATGGATAATAAGAACTAAAATTGTCCGAGGGAATTGTGCCTCCAAATGTTACTCTGGTGAGGTTATTGCAATCATGAAAAGCATAATTATCTATTATTTCAACACTGGCTGGTATGGTTATACTGGTAAGGCTACTGCAATCTCTAAAAGCACTATGTCCTATGCTAGTAACACTGTTGGGTATGGTTACGCTGGCAAAGCTGGTACAATAGGAAAAAGCGGAAGACCCAATGATGGTAACGCTGTTGGGTATGGTTACGCCGATAAGACTGCTGCAATTGAAAAAAGCCCTATCACCAATGATGGTAACGCTGTCAGGTATGGTTATATTGGCAAGTCTGGTGCAATTTGAGAAAACTCCGCTTCCAATGCCAGTAACGCTGTCGGGTATGGTTAAACCTGTAAGACTGGTACAAAAGGAAAAAGCGGAATGCCCAATACCCGTAACGCTGTTGGGTATGATTATATCGGTAAGGTCGGCACAACCGGCAAAAGCTCCGACCCCAATACTGGTAACGCTGTTAGGTATGGTAAAAGTGCCTATTTTTCCTCCCGGATATATAATTAAAGAGGTTTTATCTTTGTTATATAATATCCCGTCAACAGAGCTGTATTCTATATTATTACCATTAACATTTATTGCTGTAAGGTTACTGCAATGGGAAAAAGCATAATTTCCAATATTGCTTACGCTGTTTGATATGGTTACGCCGGTAAGATTGGCACAATCGTGAAATGCCCCGGCCCCAATGCTGATAACACCGTTTGGTATGGTTACACCGGTAAGGCTGGTACAATAGGAAAAAGTTTCATCCCCAATGCTGGTGACGCTGTTGGGTATGGTTACGCCGGTAAGGCTGGTACAATAAGAAAAAGTCTCATTCCCAATGCTGGTAACGCTGTTTGGTATGGTTACGCCGATAAGGTTGGTACAATCGTAGAAAGCCCTCTCCTCAATGCTGGTAATGCTGTCCGGTAAGGTTACGCTGATAAGTCCGCTCCAGCCTGCAAAATCAAACTTACTAACGCTGGATATAGTGCTTCCGGAAAGGTCAAGTTTTATAAACTTGTTACGATTATTATAGCTCATTCTATTGCCTGTTAAATCGTTAACATTCAACAAAATCGTGTATGGGTTATCGCGAGTATTATAAGGGAGATCAATCAGAAGGCGTTCCAATTCTTCAATGCTGTTTGCAGTGTAGAAAGTTCCCCCATCTACAGTTTCCGTACAATCACTACAGGCCGTTATGGTAAACACAATTGTCACCGTTAAGGCGATAGTGCAAAGCCGTTGTTTTTTTGCCCCCCAAAAATAAATCATTTTCTTTGGCCTTTAATTTTCAGAAAAAAAGCCAGGGGGATAAGCAGTCTTGAATTCTGAAAATTTATAACCTACCCATTCATAATTATTATTCCCGGTAAAATTTTGGTCTTCGATTTTGTTGTTTCCGGTTATTTTGCCGGTTCTGATAAGATAACTTGCTTCCAGATGATAAAAATTTACCGGCCCGAATTGCGTTATTGTATAGTTTGCTATGGGAATAATATTAAAAAGATAATACTTCATGCTCATAGTACTGTATAAGGTCGGAATATAATATTCTTTCTTGTCACTAAAAAGTGTTTGTTTAAAAGGGAAGGCTTCTGTTCCCAACCCATACCATGGTACTGACTGCGACGACTGTGGGTAGCCTGCTTCAATAAACATCTGCCATTTAAAACCTGTATCAGGACTGCTTATATTTCTATATTTTTGATAATAAGCGGTTGGCGATGTATTAATAGGGACTCCCGCATCAAAAATTTCCCCAAAATTACATGCAAGATATGTTTCATCCTGTAGCCTTGCAAGAGCGTGACCAAGCATATGAGCTAAATGTATTTTTTCTAGGTTATTTGGCATTATAATTACCGTTACCGGCTGTTTGTTCTTAGTGGCGATTTCATAATCGTAAGTAAAAGTATAAGCATTGTTTGTACTCTTGCTTATTACAACAATGGCATCTATATTGGTAGTTCTATTTGCTCTTGGGGTCGTATAGTTACTAATATTTAATGGACCTCCAGCAAAGCTTGTCTGAATAACACGGATTATTCGTTCTTCATTACCCATCGGTGAAACATAACTATTAATACCGATTATATTGTAATCGGCAGTACTCTTATTGCTATTTCCTTCAAGTGATATAGTATCCAGCCTGAAAATATTTATATCATTCTGATGTTTAATAAAAAAATTGTTTTGAAAGAGTTCGTTTTTCATATCTTCTACAATTTTTCTATATTGAATTAAATCTAGATCATTATAATAACCATCGGCCATTACAATGATATTTAATTTTCTTTCTGCGTTTATGGGATTTTCTCGGATAATTTCTTCCCATTGTACATTATAGTTGAAGCTCTTTTCCCCTATTCTGTCTATAAATTCAACTTCATTTGCATTATTAAAAACAATATCAATATCTCTGGTAGTTTTACCTTTGAAACTATAGAACAAGGTTAGATCATTTGTAGTACCCGTTTTTAAGTTGAGATTTTTAACATTATTCGGATTGGTAGATGGACTATCATTAGATGCCATCTGTAAACTATATACAACGGTATTTCCTTCCTTGTACATAAACCTAGTCTGGTAAAAATCATACAGGTTAAATGCCATAATATTTTTGTTATTCTCATCTTCCCTTATCCCATTGGTTTTATTTACCATGTAGTTATAATATTTCTCTTTATCTAAGTTCGGTAAAGTAGCCTTGTATGTACTAGAATTAATATTCACAATCTCGTGAAGGCTAAAAGTATATGGCCTGAACGGATTAGCTGACGGATCGGCAAGGGCAAATTCAAATAAATTGACAGGTTTGAAATAGATATTATGCAACCCAAATTCTTCAGATGTACTAAAATTTACACCTGCAATCCTAAATTTTATATGAGTATCAAGCGGCGTAGGTGGCGGAGGCGAACAAGAGATAATAAGTAAGCCAAAAATTATGGATATATATACCGATTCTGTCTTTTTCATAATGTTACTCCTTTACCTTTACTGTTACGGCGTCCATCAATAATGCGCCCTGATATTTATATGTGTTAAGGATTCCCGTACCATCAAGTACAAAAACCTCGATTCTTATTTTGTCTCCAGCGGCAATACTTGGTGGGAATGTCCCGATAGTGGAATGTACCGGGGTAAATCTGATCCTTTCAGAATTAACCATCACCTGAGTTTCTTTTGTATATTTATAAAATGCTATTGCCAAGCCGTCGCTTCCAGCAGAAATAGCCGTTTTATCTTTTTCTTCGACCAACACCATTACAAAATACCCTTTTGCCCCCGGATAAGCGTCCCAGCTTACAACAGGTGCGTTATTGGTAAAATTTTCATGGTTCATCTTAATATGAAGGCCGGGAGGAAATTTTACTGTAAATTCCTGGTTTTCGCCGTCCCTTATCAGTGTGAAAATATCCGCCTTTTGCCAGGGGTTCGCAGTTGTTTCTGAAAAATACGAGCCGGCCATTAAAACCGTGGGAATACTCGCATACAGACCGGGTTCAATATTCATATCGTCGGGATTATTAAACAAATACGAAGTAATTTGTATCCGCGTACTGCTCCCCTGAATATAGCTGTTTAAAACCTGCACAGTCTCGGTTATTCTGCTGCCCTCAAATTCGTTTATCAAGGTTATCGGAGGCATCCCTGTATCAATAAACCGTATTTCGGTTATTACATCCTTGCCTGTCTTTGAAGCGTCAGGGTAGTCAACATTCAAAATAAATTCGGTAAACGTTACGCCCGCTGAAAAATCAAACGAGTCCACCCGGTACAAATTGCATACCATGCCGTTAATGTCAACGGAAATAATGCTGTCAAGAGACCACTGCTTAACCGGAAGGGTAATACTATCGGGCAGTCTCTTCATCACCTTTTTCAGCTCGCGCTTTTTCAGACCCGGGGCGTCCAAAGAAATATTAACCAGGCTGATATTCTTTCTGAGGGAATCATAGGCGTAATTCGCATTAAGCGTGTAATTCGGGTAATCGGCAACGCGCATACGGGCCGTGTTGTCCGAGTACAACTGCAAAAGCGTTTCGCAAGCTCCGAGACTACCAGAAACAGTCAAATTCCCCCTGAATATGCCGATAATTTCCGCTGCGCTGGATATCCGCAGCACAGGCTTGAGCATCCAGCCCTGCCCCTTGTTCCAGTGGACGGACTCTGCCGCTACAAAGTCGATTGTCAGCCTGAACAGTTTGCCTCTGGGGATTACAAAGGGGCCTTTTAATTTCAGCCCGGACTGGCTCCCGCTGGGTATTTTAATCGGGTATACTTCGCCGTCCACCTTTATTGTCGAATTGTCTTTTAAAACCAACCGGAGTTCCTTGTAAGTGCCGGGCGCTACCGACACATCGGAAAGGATAACAGGGTCGTTTCTTGAGACGGACAGCAGTTCCATCCGGCGTTCTTCATTCAATATGGTTATATGATTGTCATTGCTGTCGATAATCACCATTTGCAACACGGTCAAATTTAATTCCTGTACATCGCGGCCTTCCATTTTGAAGGGGGCGTCATGCATGGCTACAACGAGCCGCGTGTCGCCGTCAGGAGTATCCTCTAAATTTCCGGAATTGACATTAATATGGTCGTCTGCGGGCGATTTGCAGGTTGTTATTACAAAAACAAAAGCCGAAACAAGGGCAAAAACTGAAAGGATAAGAAAAAAGGACCTTATCTTAATATGGCTGGACATAAAACCTCCTTTTTGAAAAACAAAGAGGTAAAAAATCTTAATTAATCTTATACGAACTATGGTAAAACTGTCAACTGTTTTTTTCAGAAATTTTCAGTTTTAGACAGGGACAATAGCCCGACTCCCCAAATACAAGATATAAAAAAAACTCTTGCCAGACGGATATTTCGGCTTTACAATAGTAGGCATTATGATAATAATCGGCGAGAAACTTAACGGTTCAATCCCTTCAGTGGCAAAGGCAATCGCGGCAAAGGATGAGAATTTTATCCGCGATCTCAGCAGGAGACAGTCCGAAGCGGGGGCGAATTTTATCGATGTTTGCGCCTCGGTTCCCGAAGTCAGGGAGCTTGAGGTGCTGAAATGGATGATAGATTTGGTGCAGGATTCCTGCGACACGCCTGTTTCCATTGACAGCCCGAGCGTCAAGGTGCTTGCCCAGGCAATCGCCTTATGCAAAAAGCCCGGCCTGATTAACTCCGTTTCCGGCGAGGGCGATAAAGTTGACACCATTTTCCCCATGATAGCCGGTACCGGATGGGAGTGTATCTGCCTGCTCTCCGATGACAAAGGCATTCCGAGAACCGTCGAAAGACGGATAGAAATCTTCCACGATATTATGAAAAAAGCCGAAGAGAATAAAATTGCGGCTAACAGGCTTCACATAGATCCCCTCATAGAAATGCTGTGCGCCAGCGAGAACGGTATTGCCACAGTGACCGATACCATTATAAAGGTAAAGGCAACGTACAAGGATATCCATGTTACGGGCGGGGCAAGCAACATTTCCTTTAACCTTCCGGCGCGCAAGTACATTAACCGCGCCTTTATAATCCTTGCCATGAACGCCGGAATGGACAGCGCCATACTGGACCCCCTCAACAAGGAGATGATGGGCCTTCTGTACGCTACCGAAGCTTTATTGGGGAAAGACGATTACTGCATCGAATACATTAACGCGTTCAGGAAAGGGCTGTTCGAGGTAAAAGCCGGTTAATGGTTGAGTCGTTAGATGTAATTTTAGACGGGCTTAAAAAACTTGCGGCGGGCTGCGGTTTTAGCAGGACAGGCAGGCTTGATCCCGCATCCATGAAAGTGAGGCGCGAAGTCCGGGAAATGTGCGCCTCGGACAAATGCCACGCTTACGGGAAAAACTGGTCGTGCCCGCCGGCCTGCGGCAGTCTGGCAGCCTATGGCAGCCTTGAAGAATGTGAAAAACGGCTGGCGCAGTTCCAGTCCGGTCTAATCCTGCAAACCACAGGCAATCTGGAAGATTCGTTTGATTTTGAATCCATGACTCTCATCGGGGAAAACCACAACGCCCATTTATTTGATTTTCAGGAAAAGCTGGGAGATTTTTTTTCAGGGGGCAAACCCTGGCTTCTTTTGGGAAGCGGCTGTTGCAAGATCTGCGGGCAATGTTCCTGGCCGCAACCGTGCAATCATCCTGAAAAAATGATCGTTCCGGTTGAGGCGATGGGCATAGTTGTCAGCGATCTCTGCGAGGCGAACAACATCCTTTACTATTACGGCCCCGGAACCCTTACATATACCGGCTGCGTGCTGTTCCAAATAGCAAATAGCAAATAGCAAATAGCAAAGCAAGATACAACCATCTTCCCTTTGCTAATTGCTAATTGCTATTTGCTATTTGTTTTTTCAGCTTCTCCGTCAAGATTTCGCCTACTACGGCAATATCCTCGGCGGTAAAGGCAAAAACAAAATTGTCGTCAAAGAGAATCTGCGCCGACGGCGGGAATTCGTCGTCCGCGCCCCACAGTATAATGGTGATATAAAGGCCGTTGATGAATTCAATGCGATAGGATGCGTCGCCGACATTCACCGCCTCGGCGCGAAGGTTTTGGTTGCTTTCAATCATAGTAACAAATTTTTTAATATCTTTGCCGAAAACCCCGGCGCAACGCCTGAGACAGCGGCCCTCAAAATTCCTGTAATACACCGTGCCCCAGGGAATTTCGTTATACGATAAACGCTTTCCCCGCTGGGGGAAATATTTCCCTTCGCACAGATACCGCAGAAACAGGATCTTTTCGTAAGGGTCAGCCTCTTCTTTCCCGTCCCGCTCCAGAAGCGCGAATTGGGGATGAGGCACGCTGTATTCGGTTCCAAGCACCCGCAGGCTAAAGCGCGACGTTTCGCCGTTGAATTCCAGATTGCAGCGCTGGGCGATTTCAACAGGATCGAGTTTTTGATAAATCTCCTCGTAGTGGCGCAGAGGGTTCCCGGTTTTATTGTCAGTCAAAAAGCCCTCCGTCTGTATGGGGCAGGAAACAGGCGGCGACAAATTCGTCCATGTACCCCGGATGTGCGGAAAGCTCGATATACGTCATTGCCCTGCCGATCTTTCGGATAGTTTCCGCCGCCTCTGGCGATACCAGCATTGCATACGCCCCGTAAAGGGAGCTGTTGCCGATGTAACGGTACTTTTCCGGAGGGAGCTTCGGCAGCATCCCGATCCGCACCGCCTGCTGTATATTGATACCGCCGCCTATGCCGCCCGCCACGTACACATTTTCAATAACAGTAACGTCAAAGTCCAGCGCGGCAAGCATTGCCCGTAAGCCTGAAAAAATAGCCCCCTTTGCGCGGATAAAATTGTCAATATCCGTTTCATTCAGGCTGACCTCTTTGCCGTCGGCGGACTCGTGTGAAAAAGCGGCTATGTAGGCTCCGCCGCCCCATTCGTCGCGGCGCACGCGCTTTCCTTCTTTGGCGAATTTGCCCCTCGCGTCGATAATCCCGCAACGGAACAGTTCGCCGACCAGGTCGATTAACCCTGAACCGCAAATCCCCAGAGGTTTTTGGCCTTCGCCTCCTATAACCTTTATGCGCGGTTCCATTGTATTCGCGTCGATTGCACACGCTTCAACCGCGCCGTCGGTCGCCCTCATGCCGCAGCTTATGTCTCCGCCTTCAAAAGCCGGGCCGGCGGAACAGGCGCAGCTCATAAGAAATTCCTCATTGCCCAGGACAAGCTCGCCGTTTGTCCCCAGGTCTATAAGCAGGGAAATACCCTGCGTATTGAAAGCCATGCTGGAATAAACTCCCGCGCTAATGTCGCCGCCCACATAGCTCCCGATTGAAGGGGTTAACAGCAAATCCGCCTCCGGGTGCAGGGGCAATTCGCTACGCAGCGGCCCGCATTCAAAGAACGCCGGGATATACGGCTCAAGCCTTACATATTCGGGGCTGACTCCCAAAAAGAGATGGGTCATGGTGGTGTTAGCCGCAACCGCTGCCCTGTAAATCTGGCCTTCTGTTACAGCGGCTTTTTTGCACAGGGCGGAAATCAGGGAGCATAAACATTTATTGACAAGCGCGTGGCGCAGCCGTTCCATGCCGCCGGGTTTGGAGCTTTCGATTATCCTGTTAATAACGTCAGCGCCGTAGCGGATCTGCCCGTTTCCGGCTGAACCGGAAGCCAGTATATCGCCGCTTGACAGGCAAACCAGCAATACCGAAACCGTGGTCGTGCCTATATCGATTGCAAGCCCGGCGATTACAGGCGGTTTTTCCCGCGCCGAAAACACGTCAACCACGGCAAATTCAGCCGGATCATGGCGGGTACGGCGCAAAACGCAGTAAACGGAAAAGCCGGATTCCCTTAATACGGCGGGGAGTTTTCGCAGGGCGAGAAGCGCGGCCTCCGTTACGCGGTGAGTTTCGCCTAACTTTTGCAGCAGCCGTTCCCTGTCTGCCGTCTGGTTATCCGCTGACGGAGGATCAAGATCAACTTTTACCAGTTTTATCCCGTTAAGAAAATCCTGCCCTGTTTTCAGTTTTTCCCTCAGCCCGGCAAAAGCGGCGCTTTCAATAGTATCGTCAACCTTTATCCGGCTTTGGAAAGCCCCGGCTGTTTCGGGGACAGAAACTTCTATAGTATCGGACCGGGGATAGCTTACGCAGGCCAGCCGCCAGCCCTTCTCAAATTCCTGCGCCGTGACGTTTCCGCCTGCGGCTGAGTCTTTGGTTAAGACCGAGCCGGACTTGATTTTTACCCTGCATTTGCCGCAGGTTCCCTTGCCGCCGCAGGGCGCGTCCAGGGCGACGCCCGCCTTATTCGCCGCATCCAGCAGGGATTCGTCCGGCGGCGATAAAAGGGAATAGAGAGACGCTGCGCCCGATTCGGTCTCCGGCTCGCATATAAACACAATGCGGTGTTTTTCTTCCATATTGATAATTGCAGTTTACTGTTTTTAGGGGAAAGTGAGTAGTGAGCGGTTAGCAGAAGAATGAGGAATGGTAACTATTCAAGCCCAGGAAAAAGGCAGACCCAAGAAGGCATCTTTTAAGCCGTTGAAAATATTCCTGGCATTCTTTCTCAACGTAGAGGTGTAGCTTTTGATATTTGCAAAAACGGTGCCGCCC
>Ga0268262_10002284_pt1 | contig 22462 bp, 20 predicted proteins | sample TergutNc150P3_FD_190354 | JGI IMG/M metagenome (GOLD analysis project Ga0268262, IMG submission 190354) | Nasutitermes corniger P3 segment gut microbial community from laboratory colony in Florida, USA - Nc150 P3 (SPAdes) (version 2) | ecosystem: Host-associated > Arthropoda: Insects >...
AACGCACAGAAAAATTGCATACTGCATGTATCAAGAGACAGGAATACTGGCGCACACAAAATGCCGGCTCCTGATACACCTTATATGCTTGCCTCAAAAACGGCAAGTTCAGCATAAGCAGTACAATAACTTCGCCCATAATTGGGAAGTGAAAGACGGTGAACACAGAACTGTGCATATAAAAATTGCTTCAATAGATACAGTTGATTTTGTAGATATAGCAATGTATATGGCAGAAGATTATCCATGGAGTGATCCAAAATAAGGACACGGCAAGGTAACAGGCACAAAACCAAAGAGCAAAGAGCAGGTAGCAGGTAGCAAAGTTAAGAAGGTTGTATCTTACTTTTGTATCTTACTTTGCTATTTGCTCATTGCTATTTGCTATTTGATATTAAGGGAGAGAAAAGCATGAAAAGACAGAACTTGAGGACTTTTGCGGCTGTAACAGCCGCGCTCGGCATCGCCGCCCTGGCGCTGGCAGGATGCCCGAAACCGGAGCCGGACGACGGCAATCACAGCCAAACCCCGCCGCAGAACCAAACCCCGGCGGCGGCGGATTATGACATCGGCAACCTGTCGCAGACTGCCGGGAACGTTACCGCCGTGACCGTAACGCCCAAACAAGGCAAGTCGGCAGGGGCGGTCACCGTTTACTACAACGGCGCAACCGCGCTTCCGTCAGGGAACGGCGCATACGCGGTGACCTTTGACGTGGCGGCGGCAAGCGGCTGGAACACGGCGACAGGCTTGAACGCCGGAACCCTGCGTATTAGCGACGCAATCAACAGCCTTGACGCATTGGCAGAGTACTTGTCAGGCAAAACCGCCAATACCGCGACAGCCCCCTACTACATCGCGCTCAAGATTGCCAATGAAAGCGATTTCGCAACCTTGCGGGCAACGCTGAACAGCGCGGAGGGCAAGTACGTCTGCCTTGACCTTTCGGGCAGTACCGTGACAAGCATACCGGAGAGGGCTTTTTGGGGAACCGCATCCCCTTACGGATGCGCCACGCTTGCAGGAATAACAATACCGGACAGCGTTACCAGCATTGGGAGTAGCGCTTTTCGCGATTGCGCCAGCCTTGCCAGCGTAACCATAGGGAACGGCGTTACCAGCATCGGGTCTTCCGCTTTTGTCGATTGCACCAGCCTTACCAGCGTATCAATACCGGACACCGTAACCAGCATCGAGTCTGCCGCTTTTGGCGGTTGTACCAGCCTTGCCAGCGTAACCATAGGAAGCGGCGTTACCAGCACTAATAATGCTAACCCATTTCCCAATTGCACAAGCCTTGCCGCAATAACTGTTGCCGCCGGTAATACCGCATATACCGCAGATAACGGCATATTGTATACAAAGGATAAAACAGCTTTAGTTGGGTATCCGGCGGGAAAAACAGGCGCTTCTTTTACCATACCCGACACTGTAACCAGCATTGTGCTTAACGCTTTTCACAGTTGCACCGGCCTTGCCAGCGTAACCATACCGGCCAGCGTTACCAGCATTGGGGGTCAGGCTTTTAGAGATTGCACCGGCCTTGCCAGCGTAACATTTCAAGGCGCGATTGCTGAGGCTGGGTTTAACAGTAATGCGTTCTACGGTCTCGGCGACTTGCGCTCCAAGTTTTACGCAACGGACGCAAGCAACGGAACGCCGGGGACGTACACCACGACAGCGCCGGTGAGCGATAGCTCGGTGTGGGCGAAACAGTAACCAAAGAGCAATGAGCAATGAGCAATGAGCAGGTAGCAAAGTTAAGAGAGTTGTATCTTACTTTGCTATTTGCTATTTGCTACTTGCTATTTGATATTTTGAAAAAAGAGGAATTTCTTCAATAATGGACACGCCGAGTATCTAACATCTTTTGGGGTTTTCAAACGATATTATGTTTTTGGAAAATAACGAACACCGGGAATATCTTTAAAATGTTTATCGCAAGAAAAAAGCAACGCAGAATAGTGTATTGAAGTCGCGTAAATAATACTATCGGCCAAAGGTGATTGTGGGGACAACAAGTTCGCCGGGGGTTTCTATTGCCATAACAACATTTATATCTAAATCCGTACCCATGAGATATTCAAGCCAGCAGGACGAATCAACAACGTTCATATAGGCCGGTCACTTTCCTCACGGATATCCGATGTATCAATATGATGTAATGTCCTGCGTAAAGCGGTTATAGGGGGCACTTTCCGTTCTTTAGTATGTTTTTGCATAAACTCACGGAGAAATGAATCTATGGTTTCCTGTTCAACCATAGGTTTCAGAGTTTGATAAATTGCATCATCAACAGTTATAGTTAGCTCATGTAACATATTTATAAGCTACCGCAGAACTGATCTTTTGTCTATGGCAGAAGCAAAAGAATTAGGAATAAAACCAAAGAGCAAAGAGCAGGGAGCAAATAGCAAAGGAAGAAAAGAAGGTTATATCTTAACTTTGCTCTTTGCTCATTGCTATTTGCTATTTGTTCATTGCTATTTGTTCTCTTGTTGATTGCCAATTACACGCAACAATGATACAGTCATGGACAAGGAGCGAAAACATGAGCGTGGTATATACTGAAATAACCCTTAAAAACATGATGGATGTCGGCAATGCCCAACAGGGTTTTATTACAGAAAATAAAGTCAGGAAGATGACCGTTCAGGCGATAGTTGACACAGGCGCATGGACGCTCGTCATCAACAATGAGACCCGCGAAAAACTTGGACTTTTGGATCAGGGAATCGGGGAGGCCACGCTCGCCGACGGGAAAACAGCGGAGTATCCAATGGCGGGTCCGCTGGAAATCTGGTGGAAAAAACGCCACCTGATCTGTGAAGCGCTGGTAATACCTGACGCGCCCGACACACTGCTCGGCGCGTGGGTTCTTGAGGGACTCGACTTGACCATCAACCCCAAAAGAGAACTGGTCGGTATTCACGGCGACATTGTTTTGCACAGAGTTTAGCAAAAAACGTGCGGGCAAACCAACGGCGCACGACCCATTGCAAAACTGCCCGAACAGCCGGCAACAAAAACATATACCATAACATTAAAAGACGGGCAGTTAGTATTCACTGTTGAATATATTAGCTTGCCGTCAGAAGAAGAACCGGCATATTTGGCTTATATGAAACAGCGGATTGAATTAGTCGTAAATGATACAGAAAACGTGGAGGCTGTGAACGCAGTGAATTATTTGCTCGCCATAGATAACAGTTTCAAAATAACTATAGTTTATTCAGGCGCAGTTTTCACAGGCATAATTTGGGATACCTCAACACAATCATTCAAGATACATAATGATTTTATTTCTACAGCGTCTGGTACTGATTTCAAAGGCGGCAGTATGATAGGGGAACGCTTGCGACAGCAAACAATTTCAAGAAGATAGAAATTGTCAGCGGAACAGCAGCTTCTTTTGACCCGATAACCGGCATTGTTAAAATCGGTTCAGATTGGCCTTATGATTTTGAGGATATATTTACTGGTATTGTCATACCAAAATTGACAAAAGACGAATAAAACCAAAGAGCAAAGAGCAGGGAGTAAAGAGCAAAGGAAGAAAAGAGGGTTATATCTTAACTTTGCTCATTGCTCATTGCTATTTGCTCTTTGATAATAGTATACTGCCGTAGGAGATAAATATGGGAATAGTGAAAACTGAAATTACCTTGAAAAATGCAGGGGATGTAACCAGTGTACAGCGCGGATATATTAAAGAGGCTGAAATCCGTCAAACCGTGGTAGAGGCCGTGGTTGATACCGGGGCAATGACCCTGGTAATCAATGGGGAACTGCGCCGCCAGTTGGGGCTTTTGGTAGCGGGAACCAGAAAGGCAACATTGGCTGATGACACCAAAAAAACCATAAAAATAGCGCAGCCGGTAGAGGTGCACTGGAAAAACCGGTCAATGGTCTGCCGGCCCTGGGTCGTTGATTCCGGTAATGTCCTTCTAGGCGCGATACCCCTTGAGGACATGGATTTAATAGTAGATCCCTCAAGCCAAGCCCTGGCAGGCGCTCACGGCGAAGAACCAGTCGGGCTGCTGTTGTAACTGAGGTCGCGCGGAGTGAAAAAACACTGCTCACTGCTACCTACTAACTGTTACCTGATAACTGCTCTTTATTCCTAATTCCTCACTCCTAATTCCTAATTCTTCTCCCCTCTCTTCCCTTTTCCTGAAATATAGCTACAATAAATAAGTAGACTTACGAATGAAAGGGGTTGAAAACGAAATGAAAAAGACTATGGGGCTAAAGACCAGGATTTTGCTGATCTTTTCCGCTTTTATACTGGCGCTTTGTACGGTAATTACCATTAGGTCGGTGAGTAAGAGCCTGGATGTGGCTACCGCGATTTTTGCCAGGGAGGGGGTTACTCTTGCCAAAAGGGCTGCCGGTATTATACCGGGCGACAGGTTCGAGGCTTTAGCCAGGTCTTTGAATGCGGAAGACCCGTTTTACGAGGAGAAACGGGTAGAACTTCTCAATATGAAGAACGAGACGGCGGCCCGTTACCTTTACACTGCGGGTTCCAACGGGAGAGGGGGCTATGTGTATGTCATCGACGGGTCTGTCGAAACGAACTCCAGGGATTTTTCCGCCATCGGGACTTCCCTCAATTCCACGGATTTCAGCCCTGCTTTTACTAAAACCTGGCAAACCAAGACCGGCCAGTCCAGCTCCCTTGAAAAGACTAGCTGGGGGTATCTTGTTTCGGTTTTCGAGCCTATAAAGAACTCGCGGGGCGATGTGGTGGGGATTGTAGGCTGCGATTTTGACGCTCAGTTCCTCCGCGATTCCATAATGTCCCAGGTAATAGAACAGGTACTGCTGGGCTTTCTCTTTGCCTCTGCGGGGGTCGGGATCATGTTTTTTTTCCTCCGGCTAATCTTTAAGCGTCTGGGAGAGATCACCGAGATTCTCGCTGTTATTGCCGAAGGAGGGGGGAACCTTTCCACAAAGCGGATCGCCGTAATGACCAATGACGAAATAGGCGTCATGGGAATCCTCTTTAACCAGACTTTGGACAAAATAAGCGAACTGGTTCTGCTTATAAAAGATCAGACCATAAACCTTTCCAATGTAGGCCATGAACTTACGGCTAACATGAATCAAACAGCCAAGGCGATTACGGAGATTACAGACAATATTCAGAACATCAAAGGCCAGGTCACAACCCAGTCCAAGTCGGCAACCGAGACAACCGCCACCATGGGACAGGTAGTTGAAAACATCAGCCGCCTTAATACCAGCGTGGAAATCCAGACCGAAAGCGTGTCGCAGTCGTCGTCTGCGGTGGAGGAAATGCTCGCCAACATAAACAGCGTAACCAATACGCTTATGCAGAACGCGGAAAATGTTAAAAACCTTACCAAAGCTTCGGAACTGGGGAGGACAAGCCTTGAGGAAGTTTCCCAGGACATCCAGGGCATTGCCAAGGAGTCTGAGGGGCTTCTTGAGATCAACGCTGTCATGCAGAATATCGCAAGCCAGACCAACCTTCTTTCCATGAACGCGGCTATAGAAGCGGCCCACGCGGGGGAATCGGGGAAGGGGTTTGCCGTAGTGGCGGATGAAATCCGCAAACTTGCCGAATCGTCCAGCGTGCAGTCCAAGACCATTTCCACGGTGCTAAAAAAGATAAAATCTTCCATTGATAAGATTAACAGGTCTACTACGACGGTTCTGGACAAGTTCCAGGACATCGACAAGGAAGTGCGGATAGTTTCAGACCTGGAGTCGAACATAAGAAACGCCATGGAAGAGCAAAGCGAAGGAAGCAAGCAGATATTGCAGGCCATAGGCCACCTTCAGGACACGACAAGGCAGGTTAAGGACGGCTCCGAGAAAATGCTCCAGGACAGCCATGAAGTCATCAAGGAAAGCCAAAGCCTTGCGGAGGCCACCAAAGAGATAAACGAGGGGGTTAACGAAATAGCCTCCGGGGCCGATTATATTAACTCCGCAGTGGAGCGGGTTCACGTCATCTCCAAAGACAACGAGGAACACATCGGCTCCCTGTCCAAAGAAGTGGAGAAGTTCAAGGTAGATAAAGACACCGATTACGTCTGGGACAAGACCTTCGCGGTAGGCCATGTGTTAATCGACGAACAGCACCGCCAATTATTCGCGGTACTCAACAACATAGTGAAAGACTGCAATTCAAACAACCGGAGCGAATTCAACGAAGGCATAGCCTTTCTGGGCAAATACGTGGAAAGGCACTTCAGCGACGAGGAGGTCATACAGAAGGACTGCGGATTTCCTGAGTACCACGCCCACAGGAAGATACACGAAGATTACAAAGCGGCGGTCAAGACCCTCAGCGCGAAATGGATATCTCAAGGGCCCTCGAAAGAATCCCTCAGCGAGATACGGGAATCTGTAGGAGGCTGGCTGATTAACCACATCAAAGGCCAGGACGTAAGGATCGGGGCCTTTATACGGAGTTTGAAGAAGTAAGACCCGCCGGCACGGAGAAATTAGGAATTAGGAGTGAGGAATTAGGAATAAAGAGCAAATAGCAAGTATCAATGAGCAAAGCAAGATATCTCTTGGCCCACAGTGCCTGATACCTTTTTTCGGGTGAATCCCGAAAAGCAAGTAGCATTAAAGATACTGTCCTCTTACTTTGCTCTTTGCTCTTTACTCCTCATTCCTAATTTGTAAGCCCTGCCAATACCTTCCGTCCGTCATCCGCTTTTGTTCCAGCCCCAATTCCTTGAGCCTTAATCCTAAAAATCTTTCGCTAACAGCGCGTTCGTTGTGGTCATCGCACCATTCCTCATAACACTTAAAAAGCTCCTGCGCCTTAACAGAATAACCCTGCCCCCTTGTACACACCGTTCTTTGATAAAGTTCCCGATAACATCCATTTCCCCGCAGTATTCGTCCGTAGCCCTGATAATAACGGACAGCGTTTTCAACCCCTCCGCGCACCATCGCATAGCCCCTTCAATAAACCAGTTCAAAATCCCCGCGCTTTCTTGCATGAGCTTTTGTTCAAGGTGTTTGTCCTGTTTATCTTCCTCAATCCGAGTAATAAAAGGTATCAGCTTAATCCTTCGCCATATTCCGTGATCAGTGCCTTTAATCACAAGCTTACGGTTAGTCGCCATGAAAATCTTAAATGTAGGAACAAAATTAAAAAATTCGCCGTACAGGAAGCTTTACCCCGCCGAGTGCCTGATTGCGACATGAAGCTCGTAAAAGGAGGATTATAGGAAAAACCTTTTGAAGTGACCTAATGGAAACCACTGGAAACGGTGCATTCCATCCAGAAGGACAGAGCAAGTCACTGGAAGCGAGTCTTGCATGGGTCTTGGCGACAAGATTTGTGAAGCGTAGACAGCGAGTACAAAAGCCGCGTGATTGAGCCTCGAAAATATGCTGATTGCATGAGGCTTTCACTTTTCAGGCAGTGGGAGCGGCCGTGAACGCACGTTAAGCGAGTGCGGACACCTCAGCCGGGGTCGGTGAGCGGGGCGAATGTACAGAAGGTCACACGGGAACATGTGAGGGCTCATTGTTTCTGAAAGTATAAACACCGCCAAGGGGCAGGCGGGTATAAATAGTCCAGGCTGTTCTCCGGCTCCGAGGGGACAGAGGCGGGAAAGAAGCGATACAAACGAGGGGCAAACTTTCAGTACCGGGAGTATAGGCAAAAGCGAACGGGAAGGACAATGAGCAGTCGTAGCGCGGTCATAGTACTGGAAACAGGGGAACCGAGACCGAAGGGACCCTGACCTATGAAATCGGGAAGGAAACTTCCCACGGGAAGGGCCGCGCCTGGAAAAAGAACTGTTGGAGGGAAAGATGCAGGACACACAGGGGTACTGGGATAACGTGTACACGAAACAACAACGGATAGCGCAAGCGGCTGAGAAATACGCCGGAGAAAGCTTGACGAACGTGGCGCAGTATATTGATGCGGAATGGATGTATTGTGCGTATGAATGGACGAGGAAAGACGGAGCAGCCGGAATAGACGGGGTAACGGCAGCCGAATACGAAGTAGGTCTATGGGAAAAGCTTGGAAAACTGGTTGAACTGCTGAAAAGCGGGGACTACCGGGCGCCGCCGGTGAAACGGGTTTATATACCGAAAGCCGGAAGCGGAACCGAGAAGCGGCCGATAGGGATACCGACGTTTGAGGACAAGATACTCCAGAGGGCGATAGTCATGGCATTGGAACCGATACTGGAAAAAGAGTTCTACGATTTTTCGTACGGTTTCAGGCCGGGGAAATCAGCCCACCAAGCTCTTGAACGAATATGGAAAGAGAGCATGGGGATGAACGGCGGGTACGTCATAGACATGGACATCAGCAAATACTTCGACACGATAGACCGCAAGCTTTTGAGGGAGATGATCAGCCGGCGGGTTAGCGACGGAGTGATAACGCGGATAATAGGGAAATGGCTGAATGCGGGAGTGATGGACGGGGACAAGCGTATATACCCGGAAAAAGGAACGCCGCAGGGGGGAGTAATATCGCCTTTGTTGAGCAATCTTTTTCTGCATGAGGTATTGGACGGCTGGTTTGTAAAAGTTGTAAAACCCCGAATGAAGGGTAAAGCAGGCATGGTGCGTTATGCGGATGACGCGGTAATAATGTGCGAACTGAAAGAAGATGCTGAACGGATATACAAAGTACTGGGGCTGCGTTTTGAGAAGTACGGGTTGAAAATACACCCCGAAAAGACGAAGCTTCTGGACTTTACGAAACCGCAGGGCGAACAGAGGAAAGGGAACAGCAGTTTTGCTTTTCTTGGGTTCTGCCACTACTGGATGAAATCCCGCAAGGGAAAATGGACAGTAGGACGGATGACGGATAACAAGCGGTTTCACAGAGCAATAAAAGCGATAAGAGCATGGTGCAGGACAAACCGCCACCAGCCGATACAGGAGCAGTGGGAAACGCTGAAAGCAAAAATCATGGGACATTACGCCTATTACGGAATAAGTCTGAACTACCGAAGTATAGCGGGGTTTTATGACCAAGTACGGATAATATGGCGGAAATGGCTGAACCGCGAATAATGCACTCATATTGTTAAGCGAAACTTTGACCAGAGGAACCGGATGCCTTAATTGGGCACGTCCGGGTCTGCGAGGGCTCCGGGTGGGTAACTGCCCGGTTCTACTCGGCCATCATAACAGGGAGCAACCCCCAAAATGTAGCATAGCCTTTTCCAATCATGCACTAATCATACACAACCGTACATAAAACCTTGATTTCCGAGGCTGGTTTTTTTACCGCGGGGGGAGCGTGCGCCCCATAAAAAAGCCATTTTTTGATACCGCTAATTTTTTTTATACCGGAAAAAGCCTGTTTTTAACCCTTTTTTTGTATGGCACATATAAAAGGGGGCGGGGGGGAAAACGAAAAAATGAGGAATGAGGAGGGAGGAATGAGGAATAAAGAAAAAGAGCAAATAGTAATGAGCAAAGTTAATACATCACCCTCTTACTTTGTTATTTAATACTTGTTATTTGTTATTTGTATTGTTATACTCAAATCAAGGAGAAAATATGCCGCAAGCGCAAACCATGACCCTTGACGAAAAACTAGCCATTGGCTGTAAAGCCGCAGAATTAAGAAAAGCCGGTGATGATGAAGGTGCTATCCGCCTTATGAAAACAGCCCCCATACCCCCTTATATAGCGAAAGTAATCAAGGAAAAAGTAGGGGCTGATTTCCTCATAAAAGAAGGCTGGAATTTATCAGAAGCGGAGGCTGAATTTGGAATTGGCTGGCTTAATAAATAGCATTATTACCGCAACGTCTAGTATTGATTCAGGTCGCAAAGGCTTTGCCATAATAGGAAAAGAACGGGAAGGGCGCATAAATTATGAAGACGGTATTGAAAGGGCGATGACCGCTTTTAAGAAGGCCCAAGCCACCGCCGACCCCGAAACTATTTTATTGGCTGAATACACCTTCATTACACAGGAACTTGCATTCTGCGTAAAGACAGACAAAGACGCTATAAACAGCCTGTCAAGAGCGATAAGGTTTTTTGATGACGCTTTTCTTGCCCTTAAAACCGTTAAAAATAGCACCCTTTATCAAGGCGCAGAACAAACCTACCCCCACGACAGCGAATACCGCATAAAAGGCTACCCGCTGGACTCGTTTCACATCGCCATAGATGGACACAAGGGACGATTGCAGAACATACTCAAAACCCCAGGGCTAGACCCGATAGAAAAAGCCTTGCACAAACAGAGGCTTGAAACTATTAAAGCGGGGCAGAAAGGGTATTTGGAAATGCAGGCTAAAGCGTTAACAAATTAGGAATGAGGAATTAGGAGTAAAGAAAATCAAGAAGGTTACTCTATTCTCCATTCTTCCCTATTTTTCATTCCTCACTCCTAATTCCTAATTATTTATTCCCCCCAAAAAAGCCTTTTTTCCCTTGTAACTTGCATTTTTTTATGATAATGTGGTTTTTATTATAAACAAACGAGAACAGGGGTAGGAAATGGCTTTACTTATTAAGGACGCGCCTTTTTATTATGATTCAGGTGAAGCGGGGAAGCTTGCATATAGGGATTATCAGCATAAAGTCGCAATGACACAGGACATTACGGATTCGATAGCGGACAATACCAATAGAAGTATAGCGGCTAACGCATTTTTCACTGAAAGAGTTAATGCAAGAATTGTTGACGCGCAAATAGCGTCTACAAACGCCATGTACAATAATACGCAGGCTATGCTCGGGGCGTTAGATTCGGGTCTTTCAAATGTGTCGCGGCAGATAGGCGCTATGAGCGCAGGCATGGGTATGGCTCTTGCCGCCCTGAACACAACCGTACAGGAATCCGCGCAAGCCATTTACGACCGCCTGGACACCATGAACGATATTCTCAACAATCCCTCTCTGACTAAATCGAGGGAATTATTTCGCAGGGCATCAGTGAGTTACAACAAGGGCTTTTATGAGGAAGCAAGAGACGATCTGCTGGAGGCTCTTGCTTCCAATAAAACGGACTATATTTCATGGTTCCTGTTAGGCAAAACCTACCTGTTCGGGGCGGGCGAATTCAGTACGGTCATTGATCTGGATGCCGCTGTTGACGCGCTGAAAAACGCCGTGAAGTTTATAACGCCTGATGCCAGATCCGACAAGGAAGCGCGGGTCATGGCCGCCGAAATGTGCTTTTATCTGGGGCTTGCCCAGCAGACCAAAGCATTGGATTCATTGCACGAGAAAAACGATGCGGATTGCCGGAACTATCTGGAACAGGCCGTGGTATCGTACAGCCAATCTTTTGATTATTCAGGGCAAATGCTGGAAGCCCGGTATAACCGCGCCCGGTGCAAGGCTTTGCTCGGTGACGTGCAGGGCGCGATAGAGGATTTGGAATGGCTTGTGTTGCAGGACAGAAATTACTGCGTAAAAGTATGCGCGGATAATGATTTCTCAAGTATTGCAGAGCAATTTGCCGCATTGATTAAAAAACTGAAAAATGCGGTATATATACCCGCTAAGAATGACTACGACCGTATAAAGACCTTGCTATCTGAATTTGCTTCACTTGGCGGGACAACAAAGGTAACTATACCTGCAACTTTTACCGATGATACCCCCTATTTTGATGTTCTTGATTACACCAGGGATTATGATTTTAAACAAATTATTTCCATTGTGGAGAAGGACATAGCGGAGAAAAAAACGGCAATAGCAAGAGCCGAGCAAGTAGAAAAGGAAAGACAAGCCAAAACCGAGCTAGAGGCAAATCTGGCAAAACTGCGCGGACAGTTTGCTAAGTACCAAGGGCATGTTGCTGCCGGTAGTGCTCATACAGTCGCCTTAAAAGCAAACGGCATGGTTGTTGCGGTAGGGAATAGTAGAGACGGTCAATGTAATGTCAGTGATTGGCGTGGGCACAACATTATCGCGATTACCGCTGGTGATAGCCATACAGTGGGCTTAAAAGCTGATGGCACAATTGTCGCGGTTGGGAATAATAGAGATGGGCAATGTAATGTAAGCAATTGGCGTGATATGGTCGCTATTGCCGCTGGTTCTAGCCATACAGTGGGCTTAAAAACTGATAGCACAGTTGTCGCGGCTGGAAATAATAATTGTGATCGATTGTGATCGATGTAATGTCAATGATTGGCGTGATGTTGTTGCAATTGCTGCCGGTAGTGCTCATACAGTGGGCTTAAAAGTTGATGGCACAGTTGTCGCGGCTGGAAATAATGTAGATGGGCAATGTAATGTAAGCAATTGGCGTGATATGGTCGCTATTGCCGCTGGTTCTAGCCATACAGTGGGCTTAAAAACTGATAGCACAGTTGTCGCGGCTGGAAATAATAATTGTGATCGATGTAATGTCAATGATTGGCGTGATGTTGTTGCAATTGCTGCCGGTAGTGGTCATACAGTTGGCTTAAAAGCTGATGGCACAGTTGTCGCGGTGGGGTATAATGTAGATGGGCAATGTAATGTCAGCGATTGGCGTGACATAGTCGCGGTTGCTGCCGGTTGGTATCATACAGTGGGCTTAAAAGCGGACGGCACGGTTGTCACGGTGGGAAATAATGAAGATGGTCAAGGTGATGTTTCCGAAGAGCAAGTTTTCAAACGGAACCAAGTACAAGCCGAAAAAAAACGGCAGGCCCAAGAAAGAGCCGAACAAGAAGCAAGGGAAGCCGAAGAGAGAAGGAAAGCAGAGCAACAACGACAATGGCAAGCGCAAGGCTTATGCAAGCATTGCGGCGGCAAGCTGGGCGGGTTGTTTACCAAGAAATGCAAATCCTGCGGCAGAGAAAACTGAGGCAAAGAGCAGAGAGTAAGGAGATCCACTTGCTCTTCATTTTTTCTAAATTAGTTCTTGACAGATATGCCCGAAGCGACATATTATCTATATTAAGCCTTACTGGGGGTATATAGTGATTTAGCATCATTTTCTTCCTGAGGAAGAATTAGGAAATTTCCGAATCGTTGATAAGGTGTATCTAGTGTGAACATTATAGGAGAGCTAAAGTGCAGAAAACAAATTTTGAATTTATCTGGGATTTTGTAGAATTATTTCAGAAGGACCAAAAAGTATTTAAAGAAATGATTGAAAAGTTGTTTGCTTTTTCTTTAAAAGGGTTAACTAAACGAAATAATCGGGATATTAAGATACTCCTTACAGATATACAGGCATTAGGACAACCAAATCAAACATATTGTGATTGGAGAGATGATTATAATAGTTTAAATGCTGCCCAATATGATGCATTCTTGACAGAAGGTGATAATTATGCCAAAATGATAAAAAAGATGCCTATTTTCCTTAGGGCCGAAAAGGGTCGCAGACGCTCAAAAAAAATGACTAAATGTTTATATAGAAATATAAAAAAAATATGTATAAGATCTCCTTATTTTCTTAAAAATCCCGATAAAGATTTTCTTTTGGGTTTAAAAACTGGTTTTTTTGCTTACATGGAAGCCATAATAAATATACGCCGCAGGTTGAATTTCAAATTGTATAATTTAGTACCATCTAATTTGTTTATCACTAAAAATAACAAGAAATATTTAATTAAAGATTTATATAAAGAAATTATAGCTAATAATGCTCAAACATATTATCAACTTGATCCTAGTTTGTGTTTTTCGAAAGAAGATATTAGGAATATCCAATTAGAGATATATACGTATGTTTTCAGAGATATTTACAAGAGGAGACTTTGATGAATACTATAAACAAAACATTACTTGATAATCTTTTCTTGAATATAAAGTATGCAACACCACAGAAAGAGATTTATTCTTTTGTCAAGGGGCGAATTTTCCCGAATTCTGATGACTATATTCAATTTTTAGAATTGTCTGATGTAAATGAAAAAAGAGAACTCGCTAAAAAGATTCTTAAGCGTCTTTGTATGTTTTCTAATTATCAACCACCATATGAAATTATTATAAATATATCACAACAAGAAAAGAGCAATAAAAATCAATCAATTGACGATAAATATATTCCGCAGGATCATTTTGTACATATTGTTAATACATATATTTTTGGTGTATATCTTTTTTTTGAACATCCATCATTATCAAGAGAATTGAACCTTTTATTTAGCGATAAGCGTGAAGGTGATAATTATTTAAGAAAAATAAACGCAGTCAATGATTTTATTAGTAGTTGGAAGTCTTTCTGTCTATATCACGATATTGGATATCCTTTTGAAATTTATTATGACAAAGATAAAATTCTTTGTGATGATGAGTTAAATGCGATGGATATTTTTAACAAAATATATGATCATTTAAAAAAGCAATTATCAATCAAGGCTCTTGCAAAACTCATAGTTATAAATAGCATGCTTAATGAAGCAAAAAAAAACAGGGATTCCAGAAATGTTTCCAGCACATTAAGTTATAAATTTATCTCTGTTATTGGCAATGGAACGCAATTGCATGGAGAGAATATGGAATTTGTAAATAATTATTACGAACTTGAAGATATTTATACATATGAACACTTTAAAATGTTTCTGGGATTCATGGATCAAAATGATGTAATGAAGGTTTTATTTGATCGTGTATTAGGATATCCTGTAGCATTCTCATATACGGATCAAGACAATGAATATGTATATAAAAATGAAGAAGTTGCATTGATGATGTCAGAGGATGATTTAACATTTTTTTTCAGTCGTGATGATATGTCTTATGATGAAAAGATAAAATCCAATTACGAGCTAAAGTATTATATAAAAAATCCTATTATTTCATTTGAACAGAGTTTGCCTAATAATAAAATTACCAGAGAAGACTTGGATAATATATTAGAACTTGTTAAAGAAGAAAATATATATTTTGATTTTAAGCATGTTAACTGTGAATACGATTTGGATAATTTAGTATTTGAAGCCTATGAGGCATTAACAAAGCTGTTAGAAATATGTTTATCAAGTTTTAAGGAAAAAGAAAAAGAGGAATTAACAACCTGTAGATTTAATAAAATCATTTTTGCAAATCGTGATGCTGTTTATCAAGATTATATTAAGGAAAAAATGTTAGAGGAAATTAAAAAATATTTATCTGCCGATCATGCAAAATATGAAAAACAAATGAAAAATCTTAAAAATAAACTTTTAGAAACAGAACCTGTCAAAAGTAATTTTTCTGAACACATTTTAGAATATATTAAGAATATATTTTCAACTGATGGATTAGAAAAAATAACGGAAAATATAGTAGATCAAATGATAAATACTCTTCAAGACGAAATATATAAACGTAATAGCTTTGTCCGATCATATGCTATAATTTCCCATATTATTGATTTGAATTGTGAAGAGATTAAAGCTGATAATTTTATTACTAATGATAAATTTAATATCCAACTTTTGATTGATTCCGCAATGAAAAATAAAAGGATTGAAGATGAATATGAGGAAATTCAAGGAAATATGCTTGAAAAAAAATATGTTTCCATAGAAGATTTAATTACAAAATATGTAAATTTTACAAAATATGACCACGGAATATGTTCCAGTGTAATATATTTGTATATAAATTCTGTTTCGGCATTCTTTGCTGAAAAAATTAATAATAATGAAACTGATAAATTTACCAAAATGCTCATCCCTCTTTTCTGGGCAATAAATCCAAAGTTATTACCTCAAAAACTGTTAACAAATTACAAACACATTCATGAGGAAGTATTTCATGCTATTTTTTGTCATAATATTTATGCAGAAACAGCGAATGAAATATTTAAACTCAATAAAGAAAAAATATGGACAACGAAAATAGATAAGGAGGCTTTTTTATATTTTTGCATGTTATGTGATTCTTTACAACACTGGGAGAGGGAGAAATATTATGATCCGCGAAGAATAGACTACACTCCATTATTTGCAATGGATTTATATAATATAAGCATAAAAAATGACAAAATAACAATAACAACAGTTGCTGATCCTAACAATTATGAAAATATTTTGAAAGAATTTAAATATGATGACTTTTTAGAAGATTGTTCAAAATACTTATCACTTGAAATTAGGTCAAAATAAATCATTCCTACATAGACCTAAAAAAATTACCATGCACCATAGGAAAATTAGGTGGTGCGGAGTGATTGACAACGCCGCGCCGCGTCTGACCCCGAAGTCTGGGCAAGGTTGGCTCTGAGGTCTGAATTAGTGCAATTTTCAAATTTCAGGGCAAAAAAAGCCCCCGCCGTACCAGCAGAGGCAAAACTCAAAGCGTAAAACTACGAAGCCTGTTTTTTATTTCCGGTTTTTTCGTCAGCCGTCATTTTCACTAAGGACAAAGCGGGGCGTTCAGTTTCCCCGCCGTCCTGTTTACCCGCCAGCAAAGCCGCCTGTATATTCGGCACATCCCCGAATTCCATAGGGTCAAAATGGGTATAATGTTCGGTCATTTTCTCCGTCTTATGCCCTGTAACAGCCTGCACTATTTGGGTAGTCAAACCCGCTTTTTGCAATTCGGTATTCAGGAATGGAAGTTGCTTTCGCAACATATAAAAGCCACGCATGAACATTAAGCCCCCTCTCGTCTATTTCCTTTTCGGTTATGCCTATGTTTTGCAACGCTTTCCGCAAGCCGTGATAGAGGTAATTACGGTTTACAGGCACATCACCGCCAGTCTCCGAAAACACAAAACCCTGCCCGTTTACCTCCATCAGTTTTTTCAAATCCGCTATAACTTCTCTGGTAAGCGGAATATTGTGTTTTGTTTTCGTTTTAGTTTCCCTATAGCCGTATACATCGTCGTATTGGGCGCAGATATAGATATGGTCATCAAACACATATTCCCCCTTTAACCCCAAAACTTCACAACACCGAATTCCGGTCAGCCCCGCCAGCTTATGAGCCGTACACATCAGGAAATTATTATCCCAAACCTTTTTCCAGTTATCGCCGAACAACGCCCTAAATTCGTCACGGGTAATAATTTTTTTCTCTTTTTGCTCTTGCAAAAGTTTCTCCACGTCATTAAACGGGTCGCGCTCGATAATGTGTTTTTTAACAGCCCATTTAAGCATAGTCTGCAAAGAACCGTAAAAGCCGTTAGCGGTCGAGTTCTTGTATTTTTTGGAAATCAGGTAATCAAGCCATGCGTCAATTTCCTTTCCGGTAATAGCGTCAAGCCTCATTTTCCCGAAGTACGGAACCAAAATATTTTCGACCGTCTTTTTATTTTTGTCCGTATAAGATTGCGTCAGCTTCCGGCGTTTCCGGCGTTCTTTCAGGTATTCGCTTTTCTCCCAATCCCAAAACAAAGCCGAGAATTCGGCAAAGGTCGGCATAGTTTTCGGCAGCGGCAACAGCTTGCCCTCCCTGTTCAGTTTATTGCAGAAATTCCTAGCCGCCGTTTTGTTAGTCAGCCCCGTAGACCGCGCCCCCAGGCGTTTCCCCCCGCCGTCATAAGCGTAGTAATAGACCACCGTTTTCCCCGAAGGAACCACCCTTGAAAACAAAGTAAAATCGTTGTGCATATCAACACCCCTCTAAATTAGAAAATTGATGTCATAGCCGATAACACCAATTTCCAAGCTGTTTAGGAATACCGAACCAGCAACGCTAATTCCTTACAGGATATAGAGTTATCATAAGGGGAAACTGTCAACAACTGTTGTTTAGTGCAATTTCAACAATGTTACCAGTATTGGGGGTTTTGCTTTTCGACATTGCACCAGCCTTACCAGCGTAACCTTTGCAGCGGGAAGCAACATACCGGACGCTAATTTTGGAGACCTTGCCTTTCCTGAAGGAAGCGAGGGAGAGGGCGGCTTCGCCTTAAAGACCGCCTACAGCACAGGAAAAGCGGGAACGTATACCAGGACGGCAGACGGCACAACGTGGGCGAAACAGTAGCCAAAGAGCAAAGAGCAGGTATCAAAGAGCAAAGGAAGAAATAAGAGTTGAGCCTCTTACTTTGCTCATTGCTATTTGCTATTTGAAAAAGCGGTCATAGTCGCCGCTTATCTTATAAAAGCGTAGCCCCGCGAACAAGGGCTACAGTAAAAGGAGAATTGCATGTCAGACATTTACCAGGTCAAAGAGAAACTGCACAAAATGAGGGCGAAGCTGTATCCGAGCTATCTGCCCGGAACCGAAGGCAATTATATCGCCAGAACCGTCAAAACCAAAGAGCAAATAGCAAGGAGCAAATAGCAAAGTTAAGATTGTTGTATCTTGCTTTGCCCTTTGCAATCCTGCTAATTCAAATAGCAAAGCAAGATAGTACGCGCGTACCGTAGGTACGATGCCTCTTCCATTGCTATTTGCTACTTGCTATTTGCTCTTTGACAAATTAGGAATGAGGAGTGAGGAATGAGGAATGAGGAATAAAGAGCATATCCAGGTATCATGCTCCGATTTTCTAACCACGCTTTATTCCTAACTCCTCATTCCTATGCTAACTGCTCACTGTCTTTATTCCTTCTTTTTCAACAAAACCTTGAAATTTAATCCCCATTGAAAACCTGAATTTAAATAGTTGTCAACTTTTTCATAATTATTCGTTTTCACTAAAAAGAATTTCCATCCGACAAACGGTTCGATCATCAAGAATTTAAACGCTCTCCATTTCCAGCCCAATAATGGGGTTAATGTAATACAAATATCCTGCGGAATGTCATTTGTATACATTATAAAATCACAGCCGTTTCCCAAGCCTACATATAATTTATCCAACCCGTCGCTTAAAGGATAATAATATAAAAATAATTGTAAATCTACTGTTACGACTGTTACGTCTGAAAAAATAACCATGTGGCCAAATCCCGGTTTTATCGACAGAAAATTTGTTAATTTACGTTCATAATTTACACCTAAGCCAAAACCGTAATTTCTTAACGCGGTCATTGTAATATTGGTATCCAATGAAAATATATGCTTTAATTCAGGCGTTTCAATTTCAGCCGTTTCAATCATCTCGGCTGTTTCGGTTTCCGCTTCAATTTCTGAATCCGCATCATCGGGGTAAACTGCAAATATATTCACTAAAAAAAAGAATCCGCATACAATTATTTTACATCCCGTAGATGTGTTCCAGGCCATGCAGAAGCTCCATAGCTTTTTCTTTGCAGTTCCCGCAGACAGTGCCGATCTTGGTGGCCTGCTGTAAAGCCTCCCAGTCGCGGGCTCCGTTTTGATAGGCGTTTTCAATGTCCTTGTCGGTGATGCCCAGGCAGTGGCAAATCTCGGTGACAGATTCCTGTAACATTCCCGGCCTGCCGGTTTTGGCAAGATAGTCGTCAATGGCTGTACGCAGGGCCTTGTCGCCTAACACAGAACAGTGGATCTTGTATGAAGGCAGGCCGCCCAGTTTTTCAACAAGGTCTTCCGGCCTTACCTTGTAGGCATCCTCTATTTTCATGCCCTTTATTACTTCCGACAACATGCTCGTTGACGCAATGGCGCTGGCGCACCCGTAGGTTCTCCAGCGCACGTCGGTGATAACATCATTATCAATTTTAAGGAGCATCAGCATCTGATCCCCGCATTTTATATTTCCTGTTTGCCCCCTGGCGTTGCTTTCAAAAGAATCCTCATCTTCCAGAAGGACGTTGCGGGGATTTGTAAAATGTTCCTTAACAGTATCCGAATAAAGCCAATCAGGCATAAATTCCTCCCATTGCCCTCAACCGCGCGATTATAGGCGGCAGTGTTTCTATTATATAATCAACATCTTCGTTGGTAATCCCCCAGCCAAGGCTGAAACGGATTGAACCGTGGGCAAGTTCCGGCCCGACTCCGGTCGCCATAAGTACATGGGAAGGCTCAAGACTGCCCGAGGCGCAGGCCGATCCGGTTGACGCTTCTATTCCCGCTAAATCCATTGAGAGGAGTATCGCCTCCCCCTCCGCGCCGGGGAACGAAATGTTTAACGTATTCGGCAGAACATCCTCGGGATGGCCGTTTATCTTTATGCCGGGGATCGCTTTAGCCAGGCCGTCTCGCAGGCGGTTTCGCAGAGCGGCGATTTCCTTTCCGTACATGCCAATCTCGTCAGCGGCGATTTTTGCCGCTATGCCGAAGCCAAGAATGCCGAGGTTGTTGTAGGTTCCGGCCCGCAGGCCGTCCTCCTGATGCCCGCCGTGAATCAGGGGGAACAGCGGAGAGCCTTTCCTGACATACAGAGCGCCAATCCCCTTTGGCCCGTAAATCTTGTGCGCCGACGCGGTAAGGTAATCCACCCCAAGATCATCGACATTGACGGGCATCTTGCCGAGCGCCTGCACGGCATCGGTGTGCATCCAGGCTCCGGCAGATTTCGCAAGCGAAGCGATTTCCTTGATGTTCTGAATAGTGCCTATTTCGTTGTTAGCCGTCATTACCGACACAAGAAGCGTTTTATCGCTTAACGCTTTTTTGAAAGATTCCATGTCAATTTTTCCGTATTCGTCAACCGGTATAAAACTAACCTTAAACCCCAGGCTTTGCAGGTATTTCGCCGAGTTAAACACGCACGGATGCTCTATCGAACTGGTGACGAACTCGCAGCGGCCCTCTTTCAGCGGACTGCCGTCTTGTGCCGAAGCAAGCCGCCTCATCGTCTGAAACACGGCGTTATTCGATTCCGATCCTCCCGAAGTAAAAAGGACGGTATGCGGCCCCGCCCCCATCAGTTTTTCCACACTGGTTCTGGCTTCTTCCACACGCGAATGTGCAAGCCGACCGGACGTATGCATACTGGAAGCGTTTCCGAAGACATCCAGATCTTCCACAATGGCGGCTTTTACTTCCCAGCGGAGAGGAGTGGTGGCGTTGTAATCAACGTAAACTTTTCGCGGCATTATTCCCGAATATCCTCAATGTCTACGCCGTCTACAGTATTGGCGGCTTCCTCTACGGCGGCGCGGCTTATGCCGGTAATCTTGAGGGTCGCACGGCGGTGGGCTACATCGTCTCCCTCGGAGGTGACAAAGGCGACAATATTGCCTCCCCTTTCAGCTAACGCCCCGGCAAACGCCGCAAACTGGCCGGGTTTTTCCTTGATATTAATGGTTATCCGTATGCCCTTGTGACGCGCCCCGTAAGCGTTAATAAAAAAATGAAAAATATCAGTGTCGGTAATAATGCCCGTCAAAAGGGTTCCGTTCAGCACGGGCAGACAGCCAATCCCGTTATCCGCCATGATCCTCGCCGCCTCTTCCACAACTTCGTTTTCCTGAACGGTGATAACTTTTTTTTCCATCACCTTTTCCACCGTGAGTTTTGAAAGCAGGTAGCTGATCTCGTACATATCCAGGCTGGTCGCGGAGGAGGGGCCGGCCTTGAGCAGATCAACCCTGGTGATAAGTCCCGCAAGCTCGTTGTTTTTATTTAGCACCGGCACATGCCCTATTTTTTCCCTGTCCATTAACGAACGCGCTTCGGCCAGCGAAATCTCGGGATGGGTAAAAACCGGATTCCTCGTCATAATTTTGGATACTTTCATGTCATCCTCCTAAATAAGCGTCCTTCACCGCTTCATCCTTCATTAAATCAGTTGCTATGCCGCTTTTGACAATTTCCCCGGTCTCAAGAATGTAGGCCCGCGCCGCCGCATCCAGCGCCTTGTACGCATTCTGCTCGACAAGCAGTACCGTTGTCCCTGTCTCGTTGATCCCCCTGATGACGGAGAAAATCTCGTCAACAAGGATCGGGGCAAGGCCCATCGACGGCTCGTCAAGAAGCAGGAGGCGGGGCCTGGCCATAAGGGCGCGGCCCATCGCGAGCATCTGCTGTTCGCCGCCGGAAAGCGTTCCCGCGATCTGGCGTATCCGCTCTTTAAGCCTGGGAAAAGTGTCAAACACTTTTTCCATATCTTTCTTTACGGCCTGTTTTTCAGCCTTGGTAACGGAGCGCCGCGAATACGCGCCCATCTCCAGATTATCACGAACGCTCAAGTTTGCAAATATACGCCGCCCCTCGGGAACCTGCACAAGGCCGGACTTAACAATGCTGTCGGGCGGGGCGGAGCTTATATCTTTACCGTCAAACGTAACCGAGCCGGAAGTTTTCTTTATAATGTTGGAAACCGCGTGAAGCGTGGTGCTTTTTCCCGCGCCGTTCGCCCCGATCAGGGTGATTATTTCCCCTTCGCTTACCTCAAAGGACACGCCTCTCAGGGCGCGTATTGCCCCGTAATTGACAACGAGGTTTTCAACTTTCAGCAGGGTCTTACGCATTGGCGGCCTCCGTCTCCCCTCCGGTCGGGGCATATATCTGTCTACAGGATACACTTTTCTTTTAGTTTTTACTAGGGAAAAAACAATGAACAATGAGCAATGAGCAATGAGCAATTAGCAATGGAAGAGGAAGAGGGAAGAAGTTTGCCCTTGCGTTTTATTCCAACTTGTGCTACTTTATTAACCATGAACCGGAACCAAATAGCAAATAGCAGGTATCAAAGAGCAAAGCCAAGGCAAGACTCTGCCCTTCTTCCTCTTCCTTTGTTCACTGTTAATTGTTATTTGCTCTTTGGTCTT
>Ga0268262_10002285_pt1 | contig 22457 bp, 24 predicted proteins | sample TergutNc150P3_FD_190354 | JGI IMG/M metagenome (GOLD analysis project Ga0268262, IMG submission 190354) | Nasutitermes corniger P3 segment gut microbial community from laboratory colony in Florida, USA - Nc150 P3 (SPAdes) (version 2) | ecosystem: Host-associated > Arthropoda: Insects >...
TATTAACATGAGGCGAACGGAGAACCGTTACCTTGTTAATTCTTGTCGGCAGCGGGATAGGCCCCGTAACTTTCGCCCCGGCTTTTCTTACTGCCGTAGCGATAGATTTTGCGCTTTGATCTATTAATTCAACATCGAAGCCGCGCAGCCTTACGCGTATTCCTTCCTTTGCCATCCATTCCTCCAGGTTTTGTCTAACCGCCGAAGCGGTCAGATCGTATAACCTATTCTATAATCTCGACAACCTGACCGGAAGCAACTGTTTTGCCGCCCTCGCGGATAGCAAAACGAAGTCCCTTTTCCATAGCGATCGGGTGAATCAACTCACCGATAACTTCCGTATTGTCGCCGGGCATAACCATTTCTTTTCCGTCGGGAAGCTTTACAGTTCCGGTAATATCCGTGGTACGGAAATAGAACTGCGGCCTGTAACCGGTAAAGAACGGGCTATGGCGTCCGCCTTCTTCTTTGGACAGACAATAAATCTGGCCCTTAAATGTTTTGTGAGGTGTAATTGTACCGGGCTTGGCGAGAACCTGTCCGCGTTCAACGTCTTTTTTGTCAATACCGCGAAGAAGAGTTCCGACGTTATCGCCCGCCTGGGCTTCGTCGAGCAGTTTATTGAACATTTCAATACCGGTAATAACGGTTTTCTTTGTGGGTTTAATACCGACAATTTCAACTTCTTCATTAAGTTTAAGAATACCGCGTTCCACTTTGCCCGTAACGACCGTTCCGCGTCCCTGAATTGTGAACACGTCTTCGATCGGCATAATAAAGGGCTTGTCTGAATCGCGGACGGGATCGGGGAAGTAGGAGTCCATCGCCGCGAGAAGTTCGTCGATACATTTTGTGGATTCGGCGTTATCAGGTTCTGACATTGCTTTGAACGCCGAGCCCTGGATAATCGGAATCTTGTCGCCGGGGAAACCGTTAGCTGTAAGAACATCCTTGATTTCTTCTTTGACCAGTTCCAAAAGCTCCGGATCGTCAACCTGATCGATCTTGTTAAGGAAAACGATCATATTGGGTACGCCTACCTGACGGGCGAGAATGATGTGCTCGCGGGTTTGGGGCATAACCGAGTCGGGCGCTGATACGACAAGAATCGCTCCGTCCATCTGGGCGGCGCCCGTGATCATGTTTTTGATATAGTCGGCGTGTCCGGGACAGTCAATGTGCGCATAATGGCGCTTGTCCGACTGATACTCAAGATGGCGGGTATTAATTGTAATACCGCGCGCCTTCTCTTCCGGTGCGTTATCAATATCATCAAATTTCATTTCTTTGTCGCCGAATTTCCTTGCGCAGTGCATGGTAATAGCGGCTGAAAGAGTGGTCTTACCGTGATCGACGTGACCAATCGTTCCGACGTTCATGTGGATTTTAGTCCTGTTAAATTTATCCTTTGCCATTTTTGTCCTCCTTAATGGACACTAAAATACTAGCGTATAAATAATCCGCATCCGGCCGCTAAACCAACGGTTATTCAGCCGGACAGCGAAAAAGCCAAAATTACTGAAAGGGGAGAAACGATCACACGGAAAATCTGCCGTTTAACGCGAAGCGTTAAGCAAAACCAATCCACAGTCGTTCCACCTTTCTCATGCGAATCGCTAAGCGATTCGCAATGATCGGTTTGGAAACCTCGGTTTATAAACCGTCACCATCTATAATGAGCAAAAGCCTTGTTAGCCTCCGCCATTTTATGCGTATCTTCCTTCTTTTTGAAGGCTGTACCGGTATTATTATACGCATCAAGGAGTTCCGCCGCAAGACGGTCTCCCATGCCTTTTCCCGAACGGGAGCGGGCCGCCGTAATAATCCATCTCATTCCCAGAGCTTCACGCCTTATATCCCGAATTTCAACGGGAACTTGATAAGTAGCGCCGCCTACGCGCCGGGACTTAACTTCGATAACCGGTTTTACATTATCCAATGCCTTTAAAAAAACTTCAAGGGGGTCTTTTTCTGTTTTTTCCCTTAAAATGTCAAGGGCGTCGTGTATAACACGCAGACCGAGGGAACGTTTTCCGTCCCACATCATCCTGTTTACGAATTTTGAAATAATAACGCTGTTGTATTTCGGGTCCGGTAAAATTCCCCGGTCTATGGTCTTCTTCTTTCTTCCCATGATACTACGCCTTTGGCCGTTTTGCGCCGTATTTTGAGCGGCTGCGCTTGCGATCGGTAACGCCCAAGGTATCCTTGGCGCCCCTGATTATATGGTAACGTACGCCGGGGAGGTCTTTTACGCGTCCGCCCCTGACCAAAACAACAGAGTGTTCCTGTAAATTATGCCCGATTCCGGGGATATAAGCGGTAACTTCGGTACCGTGGGAAAGGCGCACACGGGCTACCTTCCGGAGGGCCGAATTGGGCTTTTTGGGCGTTACAGTCATAACGCGGGTACAAACTCCCCTCTTTTGAGGGCAGGACTTTAAAGCCGGAGATTTCGTCTTGGATGTTACCTGTTTCCGGCCAAAACGAACCAACTGGTTAATAGTAGGCATTCAGTAAAACTCCTTAAAAACAGCCTATCCAAAAAGCCGACTTTTTGGAACAGCTTAGCGGGGGACCTTTCCGCCCCGGACACAAAAATACTCCCCTGTGAAAACAAGAGGCTAGTTCTAAAAATCTAGCAAAAATGAAAAAAAAGATCAATAGGAAATATCATTTTTTTCAACATTTTTTGAGGGGGATTATGCCTGAAAAACGGGCATTTATCCCCATACAAACTTGATTCGCATTTAAAATAAGCTTACAATATAATAAGGAATCGTATTATGGTTAAAAAACAGGTCCAATATGGGAACAGCGCCGCTTTGGTAATTGAACCTATTATGGAAACATTAAAAATAACAAATAAAACAACTTTTAAGCTAAGCGCCGACGATAAAAACCTGATAATATCGCTCCAAATAGAAAATAATCAGAAAAGGACAATAGTCCATTCATTGGGAATAAAATAAATAAAAACCCTGTTTTGGCAAGGGATCGGCTGAAATATGCCTATTTTATGTAATTTTAATGTCAATAATTACTGACATTTTATTAAAAAAATGTTAAATTATTCCTGAAATACTTGTAATATATTAATAAATACAATATAATTAATTAAAGAGGTTTAATTAATGATTTTTTTTAGGAAAAACAGAGAAAATAGGATTTTTAAAATGAAAGATAGCTCTGACGTATTAGAGGTGTTGGGTATAAGTTTTAAAAGCAAAAAGAAGGATGAAAGCATTGAATGTTATGAAAAAACATCAGATAAGACACCTGAAAATAATAAAAACTTGGCGATAAATAAGTAATATTATTTAGCATACAATCGCCGCCTGTTAAAGACAAAATGCCACCTCGGAGAATTGAACTCCAGACACGCAGATTTTCAGTCTGCTGCTCTACCAACTGAGCTAAGGTGGCTAGATAAAAGCACCGTAATTAAATATGCCAAAAGTTCAAAAAAATGTCAATAACGGCATATTTTTATGGAGATATGGGGATTCGAACCCCAGGCCTATTGATTGCGAACCAATCGCTCTACCAACTGAGCTATATCCCCGCATTTATACTACCATTAAGCGATAAATTCGGTATTTAGTCAATAAACCTCAAACTGTCTTTGATCGTGCGGTTTGCGGGAAATCAATATTAAAGAACTTTAACCATCCAACCTTTGGTATCAGGCAAAGTCCCGTACTGGATGCCCTTGATTGTATCACGGATGTCAGCGGTAAAATCGCCGATCTTGCCGTTGTTAAAGACCGATTTCTTTCCTTTATATGTAATGGAAGTTATGGGCGTGGCTCCGGCGGCGGTTCCGCTGACAAAACATTCCTTTGTTTCCGCCTGAACCTCTTCAATCGAAATTTGCCTTTCGGACACTTTTATACCCTTGTCTCGGGAAAGCTCAATTATACTTGCGCGGGTAATGCCGGGAAGTATTGTGTCGCCGAGTTCAGGGGTCACAAGTTCACCCGACTTTAAGTAAAAGAAAATATTACAGGACGAGCCTTCTTCTATATACTTGCGGTGTACAGCGTCCAGAAACACGCACTCCATGAAACCGGCTTTAAGGGCTTCGGATTTAGCGAGGGCCGAGATAACATAATTTGAGCAGGCTTTTATCCAGCCTGTGCCGTTCGGCGTAGCGCGAATTCTGTCGGAAATAACAGCGTCGGAATTGTTCGATGAAAAATAGGCGCTTACAGGAGTGTTAATTACACACACCCACGGATTCGATGATAAATTTACACCGATGCCGCCTTCCGACATTGAAAATGGCCTTATATAAACAGAGTCCGCTGTAATAAACGAATCTTTTTCCCAATCTTTATTATAACGAGGGTAAAAACCCAGTTTCACGTTTCTTTTGACAGTTTCAACGCACGCTTCCAGAAAAAGTTTTTCGGGGAAGGGCGGCATGCAAAGGCCTTCCATTGAACGGTAAAAGCGAGCCGCGTTTTTATCGGGACGAAAAATAGCGAGCCCTCCGTCCTTTTGAGGCAGAGCTTTTAGTCCCTCAAAACAGGCAAGACCGTACTGACTTGTGTAGCTTACAAGCGGCATATCGGCATAGCAGTTTCTTGAATCCTGCAGTTTGGCGAGATCATCCTCGCTCATTTTTTCTTCTTCTTCGGGGGTTTTGTGCGGTTTCTCGATATATTCGCCGCTCCAGTTCCCTTTATCAAATTTTGCCCTGTAGGTAATCGGATAAGTATTTAACGCAAAGGCCATAATAACTCCTTGATTAACTATACCTTTGAATCGGGATGTATTGCAATACGCTTCCTGCGGTCACGGATTTTTTTCCGTAAAGCTTCGGCAAAATTAAAAAGATTATATACAAAAGATTTATATTGAAAGTCCCAGCTTCCCGGACGATGGATAATCTGCCCGCCGAAACCTGTCTTAAAACGGTAAAGCCCGGACATCGGATGGTTTGGGTTATCGTCGGGGGGAATGCCGAAAAGATCATAATAAACACAGCCTGAGTTTTTTGCGTCCTGCATGGCTTTCCATTGAAGAGCGTAGGGGGCCATAAGATTACGCTTTATGTTTGAAGACGCTCCGTAAAGATAAGTAGCGGTTTTCCCCCAAAAAAGAACAACAACCGCCGCAAGGGTATCTCCTTCATGGCTTGCGGTATACAGGCGCAAAGATTCACGCTCATTATACTCGCCGCAAATATCAAAAAGGGTTTTATAATAGTCAATACTGTGTATCGCTATGCCGTCCCTTTGCGCAGTTTCTTTCAGAAGGCTGTAAAATTTTTCTATCTCTTGTGCTCCGCCTGAGTTTACCTGTACGCCTTTTTTTTCGGCAAGCGATATATTATAGCGCCATTTGGATTTCATAGCCGCAAGAATTTCTTCTTCAGAAGAAGACAGATTGATAATGACGGTATCAGGTGGCTGGATATCAGCGGCGGCGTGTTTAAAACTTGCTGAAAGCAATGATGAGCCTTCGCCGTCACTTGCCGCCCACGGCGGATCAAAACGAATAAATGTGGTGTTACGTGAAAGCAAGGGCTTTAGTTTTAAGGCAAGCTCCGAAAGGGCCGCCGTTCTTTCTGAGGCGGAAAAACTATCCGGCAGGTTAGGTCCCCACGGGACATAAGCGAATGAAAAGCCGGGGACAAGACGGCGGAAGAGCAGTAAAAGAGGACAGACCGAAGAACCGGACCATTCAATCAAGAACGCCCTGCTTGTCCAACCGAAACGGGATTTAAATCTTCCCCACATGGCGGATTGCAAAAAAGAAGCCGCTGATTCGCAAGTTTTAATATCGGCGTCAGTAATATTATTGATAAAAGTCATTTAAAATCCTATTACAAAGGCGGGTAATACCAACCGGGTTGTCTCAAAAAACTAATGCACTTCCCCGTTCGGAATAATTTTTGTGCGAACAGGGTTTCCGTTAAGGCACAGTTTTTTTCCTCCGCTTAAGACTTCGTTATCTTTAACAACAATCGGATAAGAAAAAAACGTGTCTATGTCGATTTCTACAGGCGGCGCTCCGGCTTCTTCGCCTTCGGGCAGCAGCCTTGTTCCAACGGGATAATCGCCGGCATCCAGAACTTCCACCCGCTCAACCGCCGCTCCGTCATGACCAACTCCGTTTTTATCGCCTGCGGCAAGAAGCATCCCTTTCGATTCAATTCCTCTAAGTTTCGCAGGCTTAAGGTTGTAAGCGACGATGATTTTCTTCCCAAGAAGCTGATCCTCGGTGTAGAAAGGCACAAGACCGGAAACAATTGTTCTCTCTTCCCCCTCCCCTGCTTCAAGCTGTTCAATGTAAAGTTTATCGGCTTTAGGATGCCGTTCAATTTTTATTATTTTTGCCACACGCAAATCCACAGCGGAAGAAAACGACGGCTTTGCCTGCGCTCTTTCCTGCTGGCTTCCCGAATATTTCTCCCGTAAAGCCGCCACTTGCTCGTCTTCCAACTTAGCGAAAAGCACTTCGCTTGTTATCTGCACATCGCCTATACCGTTCGCTCTGCCGATATCTTTCCAGCCAAGGCCTTCATGGGCGCTAAGACCGAAAAATCCGGCTATCCTTACCGCCGCCTGCGGCATATAGGGTTCTATTAAAACGGAAAAGTCACGCACAACATAGGAAAGGTCGCGTATTACCTCTTTCGCTTTTTCCGGATCGTCATTTCTCAGACGCCAGGGTTCCGAATCCTGAAAATATTTATTCGCAAACGACGAAAGCTCAAAAATTTCCCTGAAAGCGTCCCGCAGTTCTGCCCTGTCAAGTTTTTCTGTTATTGACGTCTCACGTTTTTTTACTTCGTCCCAAAAAGCGCCGTTGCTTTTCGCATCCGGTATTATACCGTCGTAATAGCGTGTAACAAATGTAAGGGTGCGGTTAACAAGATTCCCCAGATTGCCGATAAGTTCGCCGTTTACTTTATCCTGAAAGTCATCCCATGTAAACATAGCGTCCGATTTTTCGGGGCGATTGTAGAAGATATAGAACCGCCATACATCGGCGGGGATTCCCGTTTCCATTGCGTCAGTCCCGAATACGCCCACGCCTCTTGATTTGGAAAATTTTCCGTTTTCATAATTTAGATACTCGGAGCTTGACATGTGGTGTAACATTGTCCAATTATCGCCGCTTCCCAAAAGACTGGAAGGGAAAATAACGGTATGAAAAGGAATGTTATCCTTGCCGATAAATTGAAACAACTCAACATCATTTGGGCTTTTCCACCAGTAATTCACAAAATCACGCCAGTCTGTCCCTGATCTTTCTTCGCCAAGATTTCCCGTAATGGAAATATAACCGATAGGAGCGTCGAACCAAACATAGAAAACCTTTTTTTCGTAGCCGGGTTTCGGCACGGGGATTCCCCATTTCAAGTCCCTTGTAATCGCCCGCTCTTTAAGGCCGTCTCTTATCCATGCGTGAGTCATCTGCACGGCGTTATTCGCCCAAAAGCCTTTTTGAGAGGCGGTCTTTATCCACGCCTCAAGTTTTTCCTTTATCGCCGGAAGGTCTATATAAAGGTGGTTTGTCTTTTCCAGGGTTGGACTGCTTCCGCAGGCGGAGCATTGAGGCTCTTTTAAGTCGGTAGGATCAAGCAATTTTTGGCAGTCTTCACATTGGTCGCCGCGCGCTTTCGAGGAGCCGCATTTCGGGCAGACACCCCGGATATAACGGTCGGCAAGAAACCTTTGGCACTTTGAGCAATAAAACTGTTCAATCGTTCTTTCGCAGATATAACCCGCTTTGTCCAGTTTTGTAAAAATATCCTGAGTAACCTCGGTTTGAATGGGCGTTGAGGTACGGCCGAATTTATCAAAATCTATATTAAACCAACGGTAAATATCCGCATGAATAGCGTGGTAGCGGTCGCACAACTCTTTCGGCGACAGTCCTTCTTCAGCCGCCTTGTTTTCCGTAGCGGTCCCGTACTCATCCGTACCGCAGACATAAAGGGTCTCATAGCCTTTAAGCCTGCAAAACCGGGCAAAAGCGTCGGCGGAAAGCACCTGTATAAGGTTGCCGAGGTGCGGAACATTGTTCACATAGGGCAAGGCTGAAGTTATTAAGCGTCTTTTCATATTGAAATATTACAGGAAAGAAGATTAACATTCAATATAAACATATAATTCTTTTTTCCTCTAATGCGAAAATTTCAAGTTAAATTCATTCGTCCAGGTTTCGCCGCTTTTTAATGAAACCGCAAACTGCGGCAGGATACGGTTCGCCTGATACAGACCGTCGTCGAAGGCGGTGAGGAGACAGCCTGAAAAAGGTTTCACCGAGCCCAGCAGAAGCTGCACTTCGTTGTTTATGTCTTGTATTTTCAGGGTTTCGGCGCCGGTTAAAATATTTTCAGCGGGGGTGTCTTTTCCGTTATGGTCAACGGTGTAAAAACGGGCAAAGTCTTCGCCGTTGCCTGCGAAGGAAAAATCAATTTCCGTAACAAGAATAAAGTCTTCGGGGGTATCGCCTGTGTTTTTTAAAACATAATTTACAGAAAGAACATCTTTTTTTAGCAGATAACATTTTTCAATTACAATGCCGCCGTACGGGCTGTCGGCGCCTGAGGCGGGCAGTTTAAAGCATGATTTGCCTTTTCTGTCCTGCGAAACCTCATCGTATTGCTCGTTAAAACACAGGCGTGAGCCGTCGGGGAAACTGTTTTGAAAATCGGTCTGCGAAAGCGCCGGAATAAAAGCGTCGGCAAACGCCGTACGCCTGTCTTTTGCGGAATTGGTAGAACCGCAGTCAAGGTAATTCCAGTCTTTGGGCAGATAGTCAAGCTCAAAAACGCTTGCGCCTTTTTGCTGGATGTAGCAGTTTATCCTTGCGTCCTGAAACAAATATTCCTTAACGCCGTCAAGATCAAAATCATGCTGAATAAGCGACGAGATAAACCTTCCCTTTTCTCTGGAAAGCCTTTCGGCTCGCAAAAGAGAGCTGTACGCCGCTTTGCGAAGCTCGGATCTGAGAAATCCGTTTCCGGGAGTAAACAGGCAAGAATCCTGCGCTTTCCAAAGTTCTTCTCTGGCGTTCTGTTTCCTGTACTTGTCTCCCTTTAACTGATTAACAAGAACGCCGGTAAAAATCATCTTTGAATATATGCCGTTTGCCTCGCAATGTTCTATAAGAAAACGGCGAGGCGAAAAATTGTTTTCCAATGAAGATGAATTCGGGAAACTTGCCTTCTTGAAAATTTTATTTGTTCTTATCACTTTTGCGGGCAGTATGGTTTCTACAAAATCTTTTGAAAGAGAAAGCTCTTCAAAAAAACGGTTCCACGCTGTTTCCTGCGCTTCCTGCGGATCGGAGAAAGGCTTCTCTGGAAAAACGGTAATAATGCTGTCAGCCGAAAGCGCCGTTTTCTCATTAACCGTGTTTTTTATCTCTATAAAAACCTGAGACGAGCTTTTTTGCGCCAATACCGCCTGCGCCGACAGTGAAACCGGAAAAACCGTAATTAACTTTCCCTGATCTTCGCTGAGGCACGGAAAATAAAGGTCTGTCCCAGAAAGACCGGCCTGAATAAATTGATCCTGCGAGAGAAAAGTATACTGCATATCGCTTGCGGCAAGTGCGGCCGCCAGATGCTGTTCCCATATCATGCCGGGTATCCAACAGCCAAGCGGGCGTTTGCCGAAATGCTTGCGCAGGTAGGTTGTCATAAACTCTATCTGCCCGATTCTGTCCTGAAGCGGGATTAACGGCAGCATGGGCTCATAAAAACCGCCGCTTAAAATATCGGCCTGTTTTCTGGCTACCATATCTTCTATTAATAAAAAAAATTCGGGATGGTTACGCTCTACCCAATAAAGCAGGACTCCCGAATAATGAAGAACTGCCTGTATATTCGAATAACGGTACAAAGTCGAGACAAACGGGCGGATTCTGTTTTCATAAACATATTGAAATTCTTTTTCACTTGCCCCCGACGGAACATGGGCGTGAGAGCCAAGAATCAGAAAGAATTTCTTTTCTTTCACTTTGCCCCAATCATCCTGAAAATCAATAAAGCGCTGACAGAAAAGACCAAAGATAACATCCCCATAGAAATAAGCACAAGCGGTTTGCCCCGTAAAAACAACGGGACCGCTTCCAAAGCCGCCCTTCGGCGGATTTCGCCCGTAATAATCAATACAAGACAGATGCCTGCGGCAAAACCAAAAGACAAAAGAACGGCTTGCGTTATATTATCCGCAATGTTCAAACAGATAAAAACCGCCGCCGAGGTAATTCCTCCGGGAAAACTGACGGAACATCCGGCTGCCTCTTTTTTTATTAATTGATTAAAAAACAGATACTCCAGAGCCTCATAGACGATGTAACTTACGGGAAATATCAACATATAAATAAATAAACCTGAAATCATTGAATGAATTAATTTGAAAAAAAACGCCCATAATAAAACGACAGAGAAAAAAATTACACCCAATTTAATAAAGTTTGAAAAATGTCCGGGGTTTTTTGATTCGGCGGCCCCTTTAATTCCCAGAGCGCATTGAAGAGTAAGATTCATCGAAAACGCCGAAAGTATTATTAAAACTACAAAGGGTATTTGATTCATTTTATATTACCCCCGTTAACAACGGTTTTTCCGTATTGGTATAAACAAATTATATATCCTAGCAGCATCAAGGCTCCGGCTGAAGAAGCGAATATCCCTATCGGGAAAAATGAATTTGATTTGAAATACATTATCGTAACAAGCCCGCCGGCAGTCCCCGGAAGCGAAAGAGAGCAATATGACAAAGGTTCCCTGACTATGGAAAAAACAATAATCAAGCCGGCAAGAACAGCCGCCTGCGAAACAGCGTCCGACACATCGTTTGCGACATCAATATTGGTGTTTTCAGGCACAGATAAGATTTGTTCTACAATACCGGAACTTGCGCAAAACAAGGGAACAAGAAGCAGGAGGAAAAAAACTTCGAACGCGGCAAGCGGGCATAACAGCCACAGCAATAAAATGTATATACCGCCGAAAAAAGAGGCGATGCATGTAAATACATACTTTCTTCCTTCTAGCGGAAAAATTTTAGGTTTTATCCCGAAACACAAATACGCAAACGCAAATGTAGTAAGTCCGTATACCCAGAATAAACATCCCGCTACCATAACGGCCCATGAAAGGCGGGCGGAAGCCATAACTAAAAGTCCCGCTCCCGATAATCCGCCAAGCGGGGAAAGAGAACCCCAGAAAGAATGCTGCCGGTCAAGACTCATTTGTTCCCTCTTATATCCGCCGCCGCCGCAGCTTCAATTTTTGTAATATATATCTGTAAAACGCTCATGGGTAATTTATCCGCTGTTTGTATGGCATGGGCGCTTAAAGGAATTACATCAACTACACTTCCGTTAGCTGAAACAACAGCGCCGAGAGGAACAAGAATCCCGTCCTGAAAAGCCGCAAATACAAACATTTTGTCTTTTGAATCATACGACGTATTGGATGTATTAAACAATAAATACCAGTATCCAAAAAGACCTGTTTTCCCGTCACTAGCGCCCTTATAATCCGTAATTCTGCGGGGATCTCCATTCGCGATTAACACGCTGTTTATTGCCCTTAAAAGATAATGTTTTTGAAGCGGCTGCGATAAAATCCAAAGCAGTGATAAAAAGAACAACAGTCCTATAACCCATCCGAAAATAATCGCTTTGTTTTTTATACTATCGTAATTCATCATAACAAATTCTCCCGGAGCATACCGCTGTTTTTGTGTGAAAAGAAAATTCTATCTTCCAGAAGGCGTATAAGAGGCGTAAGACAATTTACAATAGCCAAAGCGATTAAGCACCCTGTGTATTCCATGCAACGGTAACGGAAAAACCATGAAAGAACGGCTCCTAAAACAACAGAGAACAAAATTCCCTGCCATAACTTGGCGCCGCTTGCCGGTTCCGCCGCAAGAATAAAAGCCGCAGCGATAGTGCCGCCCGAGAAAAGGCCGTATAATAAATCTCCTGTCCAAAATATGCCCGGCGAGTCTCCGGCAAAACGAATCAAGAAACCGTAGACGGAAAGGAAAACAAGCGGTATCCACCCCCGGTTAATCCCAAACGCAGTAATAACTATGGTTCCAAGCAAAAGAGTAAAAAGCCCTCTGTCAACAATCATGCCGGGGCTGTCTAAAAAAAGAAGGTTCACATAACCCGAAGGAAGCTGAACTCCTGTAATGGAAAAAACCGAATCATTTAAAAATGTAGTAACGGAATTATCAAGCCCGTTAAAACCGGAAACTGTCATTTCCGAAGCGTTATTTTCAATTGCCTTCGCAAAAACGGAAGACCACGAGAAACGGATAAAAAGCCAGCCGCCAAGCGCCGGATTAAGCCAGTTTGAGCCAAGCCCTCCGAAGCTGTACTTTACGATTACAATAGCGAATGCCGTTCCAAACGCCGCATAAACAGGATGAAGCTGATTTGGCAGCAGCAAAGAAAGAATCAGAGCCGTCGCTACGGCGCTTCCGTCTTTTATTCTGGACGTTCCGAATTGCCGCCATGTCAATAACAGTTCTATTATTACGGCGGTAATAACCGCCGTAACCGCAATTACCAACGACTGTCCGTCGTCAGATAACGCAGATTGAAGCACGCTAAGGAAGGAACAAACAGAAACCAACCACATTCTTCCCGTGCTTGGATAGGAAATATTAATTTGGGGTTTCTGTATAAAAACCGTTTTTTGTTCAGACATTCGCCGTCTCCTGATCTCCATCCAGTATTTCAGATAACAACAGGGAGGAAGGACAGACAATCTTGCAACAGCCGCACCCGTGGCATCCTGACTCTCCGGGGGTTCCTGTTCCAAGGGTTTTTATACGCTTGTAAATATACTGCGGATCAAGCCCTATCGGGCATACTGCCCTGCATTCGCCGCAGTTTATGCAATTCTGCCGTTCTCTGGACGCTGCCTGTGATTTTGACATGGCGGCAATCGCATAACAGTTTTTTCTTACAGGCTCGTCAAGGTATGTTACTTCCCTTCCTGAAAGCGGGGAACCCGTGGCAATCCTGTACGGCGTTTCCGTAAAACCGCCGCACTGCTCTATTAACTCGCCGATTCTTGTTCCAATTCTTACCTTTAATATTTGAGGATATTTTACAGCCGATCCGCCGACAGCCACATAACGGTCAAGAATCGGTCTTTTGTGTTTTACGGCATCGTTGGCGGCGGCGAGAACAGAAGGGTTAAGGATCAGGAAAGAGCCGAAATTATATTTCTCTTTCTTCTCGAATATCCTGAGCGCAAGTTCAAGCTCCCTGTTGTTCCGCTGAGGGTAATGACAGCCTGTCAGCATAAGCACGGATTGAATATCCCAATTTCCGGCTTCCTTTAAAAGTCTTTCGCCCAATTCTTTTTCGTGATACGAAACGGCAAAAACTATCTGCGTTACCTTAAAACAGGCTTTAGCGACAATGGCGGCGCCTTCAACAACAGCCTGAAGCCTTTCAACGCAAAGAGCGTAATCGGCGGCAAGCCAGGGATCGTCAAAAACACAGCGTACTACAAGCGTTATTTTTTCATTATTGCTTCTTGCTGTGGAAATCATATCGGCAAGAGGCCTTCCCGAATTCTCCATTTCCACAATGCCCAATTCGGAAATTATCCTTTGTATATCATAACCGCTTAAACTTTTCCATTGATAAATATCTTCTTTCCTTCCCAATTTCTCGAAAGCGCCTTCCATTCTGATTACGATTGCGTCGTTATTAACGCCGTATTTGTCCTGCCACGAAATTTTGCGGATAACTCTGCCGGGAACCGTAGCGTGCACATTAACTGCGTTTGGCCCCGACGCCCTGCCGATTAACATTCCTTCCTTGACCATTTCCCCTGTCTGCACGACAGGAAAAACCTTTCCGGCGGAATACCCCAGAGGGATTACCGATACCGCCGGCAGAAAGGCGTTTACAGCGTTGTTTTTTTGAGGCGCCGTAGGGTCGTCAAAGACAAGCCCGCCGCGCGGAAAAGAATATATCTTCATTTATCAAGCGTCCTTTCGGATGCGAAAGTTGTTTTTGCCATTATACAATAGCACATTTTTACGGTTTATGTCTGTCCGTCTAAGCGTAAATTTCTTAAAACCGGCAAACCTGCCCTTTGCGGGCAGTATTTTACCGAATACTATTTTACCATTAAACAGCAATCCTGACAGAACAAAAAGCAGTAAAATCAACACAGGCAGATACTCAAATATCCTGCCCCTGCCGGTAACGGGCGCCGCTTTACCGCCAGAGTTAACGCTTTTAAAAAAATCCATTAAATGTTTAACCGGAAAAGGAGGATAATCATCAAAATTTATTTTCGGGATTCCGGCAAATTTTGTATCGGCGACAGGAAGACCGTCCTCGCCGCTTAAATAAGCCGGATACAAAGCGCCCTGCCCGCCAAGCTGCTTCGTTGAAAAAGACGCCTGATAAGCAATATGGGCGAAATAATCCTGCTCGTCAACAAGATAATCAAATTTATTTCCGCCCGAAAAAGAGCCGGGCATATACGGAGTTAAAAACATTACAATAAAAGCGGCGGCGGCAAGGGGGATCATATACAGAGAAAACGAAAAATCTGGAATACGCCGCCTCATTATCATTACGGGGACGAAGCGCCTTTGGCCGCTTCCCCAAAGCGATACCGTTTTAACCGAAAGAAGAAAGACAAAAAGGGAAGCGGCAAACGCAGGCAGTAGCACAAAAAGTTTTAACTCCGTAAAAACAGCCATAACCGCTATAGCTGAGGCGAAAACGGCAAGAAAAGGCCAGTACATTTTGTACGGCTCAATCACATTTTTGAAAATCAATTCAAAAGAACGGTGCTTGACTATCTCTACGGCAGGTTCTCTAAGACAGACAAACAGCCCGAGAATCAAAGCGGCGGCGGCAAACCCGCTTGCGCCGAAAAACACAAGGCAGGAAAGCGCCGGCACAAGAGCGAAAACAGCCGTTATGCCGGGATGCGTCTTTCTCTTTACGCAGCAAATAATTATCAAAAGCAGGGAAGAAGCGGCATAAGCTGTAAAGAAAAGCTGTAAAGGTTTTCCAATACCGATATATTCGGCGGAAAAAGGAATGTCGCCTAACAAGCCGGCAAACTGCCTGTCAAGGGAAGTTACAGCCAAATTTCCCGCTTTTAACGGAATATAAATATAGCGTTTACCGTCACGGATAAAAATATCCTTTAATTTATTCGCATAACCGTCATTGCGGGGATCAAAAGGCAGTACCCTTTCGTTGTATTGATCAAGAGGAACAGTCTGAAGCGAGCCAAACTCGTCAAGCATAGCCCATTGCGAAGATTCGGATACGGGAGAGCCCGCATAAATACCGGAAACAATATTTTCATTGTCAATTAAACGGGATTGAAGAAGCCTGTCATCGACGGAAGCGTCGGCTTTAAGCACAGCGTATCCGCCGCGGAATCCGTTGTATCCTGAATAGAAACCAAGAACCAACAGCCCTGCGGTTAACAGTAATGTAACAAGGCTTAAAAATAAAAAAAAACGGGAAAAAGACATATATGCCTAAAATAAAACCATATAATAAACGACCGCTATCAAAATACCTAAAATACCGCCTATCAGCACTTCCATCATGCTATGACCGTTGATTTCCTTTACGGCGCTGAATTCCAAACCAAGTTTTTCAGCCGCCTGTTTTCCAAGAGTATTAAGCGCTTTTGCCTGCAAACCGGCGGCTCTTCTTACTCCCAGAGAATCACGAAGCACAACCAGCGCAAAAACAAGACTAAAGATAAAAAAATCCGAAGATATGCCCTGCTTAATTCCGGCTGATGTTGTTAAAGAACAAACTAAAGCCGAATGACTTGACGGCATTCCTCCTGTACTCCAAATAGCGAGTTGAATCGCTTCCAACGGTTTTTTATGTTTATGGGTTAACAGGTAAACAACCATCTTTAAAATTTGGGACAAACACAGGCTGGAAAAAGCGGAAAGAAAGATAATGTTTCCAAACAAGGATTTCATTTCTGTTACAGCAGTCATTATATAATGATCTAGTAATGGGCGGGTTTTGTCAATACACTCTATATTCAATGGAACTGATTACGGGAGAGAACGACAAGGGGCGCAGGCTGGACAGGATTCTGCGCAAAGCGCTGCCGGATCATCCCCTGCCGCTGATACACAGGCTTTTACGGCAGGGAAAAGTACTTGTAAACGGAAAATCAGCGAAAGCCGGTGACCGGGTTGACTCAGGCGCAAAGGTCAGTATCCCCCTGAAAGACGCTCCAAAACAGGCGAAAACAAGCCGTCCACTTCCCCCGCCTGAAATTATCTGGCAAGGATTAGGGCTTATTGCCGTAAATAAACCAAAAGCCCTTGCGGTTCACGGCGATGACAGCCTTGACAGCAACGGCAGTCTTGACTGCCAAGTACGCTCTTTTCTCGCCGAAAAACTGCCCCATTCGCTGTCTTTCAAACCCGGCCCCCTGCATAGGTTAGACAAACCGTCAAGCGGGATTGTGATTTTTTCTACAGGGCTGGAAGGCGCCCGCCTTTTCAGTTCTCTTATGAGAGAAAGAAAGGTGCGTAAAACTTACCTTGCCATCGTTGAGGGGAAGATTGACAAAGAAGAAATTTGGGAAGATTTTCTTGAGCGTAACAGCGAAAAGAAAAAAACTTTTGTTTCAGATTCAAAGGACGGCAAGGAAGCGGTAACAAAGATTATTCCGCTTGCGCGGGAAGAAAACTACAGCCTTGTCATGGCGGAAATCGCCACGGGAAGAACCCACCAGATAAGGGCGCAGGCGGCGTCTCACGGACACCCGCTTGCAGGCGACCGCAAGTACGGCGGCCGTAATTTTGATGACGGATTTTTTCTGCACGCATGGAAGATTGAATTTTCAGATAATAAAATTACAGCGCCCCTTCCGCAAAAATTTAAAGATAAAATTAAAGCGCTTTTTTCAAACGTGAATCCCGATCGCTTCTCTGATTAAATCCACAAGGGTTTTTCTGTCGATATGCTTTCCGCTGATACCGGGTATTTCCACGATTAGCGGATAACGGCCTGAAATTTGCCAGTCAATCATGTAGTCGCCGAGCCATTCCGCCGTTTCCTCGGTAAGAATAAGCACCTGACAGTAAGCGGCAGCTGCGCCCGGCACGGAATGACCTTCCGTGATATCCTTAAAAACCTCAACGGCTTTATTAGCGTCCTTTACCGCCATTCCCTCGATGCCGATAAAGCGGAAAGCCGTTACAAGTTCTTCGTCGCCGATAAAATAAAATTCCATTACAGGAACAAAATAAGAAGCGCTACCAGGAATCCCCAAAGACAAATACCTTCGGCAAGACCGGCGTAAGGCAGGGCTTTTCCCGAAAGATCGGCGTTTTCGCTCATCGCTCCCATAGCGGCGGAACCGATGCGCCCTACCGCCATACCGCCGGCGATACAGGAAATCCCTACGGCAAGAGCGGCGGCAAAATATTTCATTACGCTTGCGGAAGACGTTTCAGCCGCCGAAGTTTCAGCGCCGGCCGCAGCCGAACCTTCCTGAGCGAAAGCCGCCATGCCAATCAGCATAACGCATACAAACAAAATTTTCCTTTTCATACAATTCTCCTTATTTATTTTTGAATCGAAACGGCGCAAACTCTACCCCCGTTTCAACAAAAAATTTGTTAAAGAATTCATAGTATTGCAGACGCACTACCTGAATCGCCACAATCATTCCTTCCAGCACGATAATAATTATATTTCCCAATATCATTATAAAAACCGCTGTAACGGAACCGGCAATGCCTGAATTGGCAAGCTCTTCCGAAAAACGGAACACAATAAATGAAAGCACGGCGTGTGAAAGCGCAAACGCCCCGACACGCAAAAAACTTACGGTATTGGAAATATAGGTGGAAACCGTTTCCAGAACTTCTACAAATCCCTCCATTATAAACGCCATAAGCCCGTGTTCCAGCACAGGCCTTTCCTTGCTTATTATACGCCAAATTACAGGGCCGAAAAAGATGCAAAAAACCGGAATAAAAAGCCCTAAAAAATCGAACCATTTAAACCGTCCGCCTAAAATGACACGCAGCGCAATGGAAAGAGCGTACCAGAACATCAGAAGTCCCGCAAGCCCGGTTTTGGAGAAAAATGCCGCTTCATATTTTTTTAATATACAGCGGTTTATTATATTGATAAGCAAACCCGCCGAATTGAGAACTACCCCGATGCCTACCGTAAAACCGAAAAAGAAAAGCATTTTCATTAAACTGCCGCCTTCGCTTGCCATCGGCATAATGTGCAAAAAACGATCGAGCGGATTTCCCGTAATGGCGGCGGTTATAAATCTTGTGGGGGCGATTAACATATCTTCCCTTGTAAAAACCGAACCTGTTAAAAAACCCATAATCATGGAGGCTATGCCGACAGAGACAAGAGGAACGGAATAACTTTTAAACTTTGAAAATACTTTTGGGCCGCTTGCGCTTGTTAATAAACCCGCTAGAAGCAAAATAAATCCCTGCCCTATGTCGCCGAACATCAGCCCGAACAGAATCGTGAAAAAGACGGCGACAAGCGGAGTGGGATCTATTGTACCGTACAAAGGCGCTCCGTAGGAAAATACGACGCCCTCAAACCCTTTAACAAATTTACTGTGCTTCATCGCCACGGGCACTTTTTCCCTTCCTTCCTGAACCGAAGGAAGTTCTTCCGGGGAATACGCCTTTATCGCTACCCTGCCCCCGGTTAACTTAAAAAGGTCTCTTGAAATGTCCTTGGCGGTCTCGGCGGGAGTCCATCCGGAAAAATGATAAAAACTTTCGGTCGCCGTGAATTTGGATTTTATCACTTCGATAATTAACGCCATATTCCACAGAAAAACAAGCCGTTTGATATTTGACGCCTCGCTTTGCGTCACTTGTCCGCTTTCAAGGTTAATAATCTCAATTTCTTTTTCCAGAGCCTTACGCTGTTCTTCGAGGCTTAAAAGCATATCCGCCGGGATTCCGGTATTGTCTTTAGGGACGGCGACAGGCTCAAAAGAAAATTTTTTAAGCGAGGAATCAAGGGCGAAGCGGCCTTTTTTGGAGCTTGCGGCAAGGACACGGCTGCCCTCGCCAAGAGGGATAATTACCGCCCTGTCCCCAAGCTCTTCACGTAACGCACCGTGATCTTTTGAGTCAAGCCGCCCGAGGCGCAAAGTAAGGTATGAAAGCTGTTCCAGTTCCGAAAAAGGCATATTCATTTTCGAGAAAGCCTGCACTTCATTGTAGGTTTCACGCACTCTGTTCCTTTCATCTTCCAGTTTGGTTTTACGCTCTTTTAAACCTTCAACAACCGAACATATTTTTTCGGTTAGTTCTTCTTCCGTTCTTCCCGGAATGATAAATTTTTCGTTTGTTTCGGATAAAAGATCAACGCTTAAGAATTCGGCGGCGGCTTTTAACCTGTCGATGATGTTTCGTATGCGGGTAACAGCGGCGTTGTCGCCTGTATTGTCCGATTCTGGGAACTGTATAGCGGCTTGAAAACCAAGGTACTCCAATACCATATCCATATCGTTCTTAAAGACTGTAAGCTCGATAAACTTCATCTTGCGGGAACGAATCATGCGGCGGCCTCCAAAAGCTTAAACACTTCCGAACTGTCCATGCCAAGAGCCAAACCTTCGGCAAAACTTGTCAGCAGATCTTCCTCAAATTGTTTAAGCTTGATAAAACAAAAAAGAGCGCTTGTCGATACGGGTATCCTGTGAAAAGAACGCATGGTAAGGCGGTATATATACTGAGAAGCGGCGTTTTGAAAATAACGTGGATTTACCGACCAATGCGCCGCTGCGTCCTCCGGGTTCAGCAGTTTTTCCCATTTCCAGCCGCGCCACGGGGCACGGGTGTCAAGCGGGAAATCAAGCGACGATAGGGCGTGAGAAGCAAGCGATTGATTGTTATGTGATTTTCCCGGTAATTTAATATCCAACAGTTGTTTTGCGGTTTGTTCTACGGTTTTGTGATAGTAAGAGCGAAGCCTGAACGCCCAAACACAGTTGCGAAGGCAAATCTCGTCGGCAAGAATTTGCCCCGCTATTTCACGGTCACCGGCAGATAGTTCTTCAAGGCTTTCTATCAATTCAAGATAATAGCGCATATCAAGTTTGGATTCTATTTCGGTAATGTCGGCTCCGTTATTGATATCCGAAACAATAAATTCAAAACCGGTTCCGTTTACCATAGCGCCCACGTCAGGAAACGCTTCAAAGTTAATGGTCTTAAAATAACCTAAATCCGCTATATGAGGAATTTTTGAAGCCGGCGGATCTTTTTCCTGCGTGATGATATGGAGGCAGGCTTTCAAATCGCTGTATTCGTAAACTTTAAGCATGCGGATCAATAACGGCGGAGGTTTCTCGAAAGATTTTACAATTGAAAGTATCTGCCGCACGGCACGGTCCGTAAAACGGTGTTCAAGATCGAGCAGCAATTCATGACCGGGAAGTTCACGGTGATCTTCGGGGAAAACAAGCCTGTCCAATTCGGTTAATGAGTGAAGCCCCGCCACAGCGGAAAGTTTTTTTCCGGTAAAGGACTTGCTTAAGATCCCGCAAGCTTTGGAGTAAGCGAAAGGCGCATCACTGTATATCGGCAACATATTTGTTAAAAAGCGCAGAAAATTTTTCCACATCGGTTTTAGCGGTGGAAATCCCGTTCCGGTAATCTTCAAGCATTTGTTGATATTGTTCTTTTAGTTTTTCTTTTTCTTTTCTAAGAGCCAATTCACGCTTTTGCGCTTCTACCTTAAAACGTTCTTCGTAAATTTTCCTGTTTTTTTCTTCGTTCTCGTGGATACGCCGGTCGGCTTCCGCCTGCGCGTCTTTTACCAAAGCGGAGGCCTCCGCTTCGATTTTTAACAAATGCTCCAGCGTATTATCATTTTCCATAATCAGCTCTCGGCGGAAAGCATCTCTTCAAATTTGCGTATCACCTTGAATGCGCTTGCCGGGTCTTTCTGCGACTGCAGTTCTATTTTGAACTGAGGTATATCCACAAGCTGAGCCAAGTGTTTTAAAAGCCTGAGGTATTTTTCGGAATCTTCCATAGGGGCAATAAACATAAAAAGGAGGTTGACGGGTTCTCCGTCCAGAGAATCGTATTGGATGCCGTTTTGGGAAATTCCAAGAACAACCCGCAGGTCTTTTACGGCTTTTGTTTTTCCGTGAGGAACGGCAATTCCCTTGTGGATTCCGGTTGACATCTTCGCCTCTCTGTCCTGGATGGCTTTAAGAATTTCGGCCCGGGAACTGGATTTATCCGCCTGACAATAATAATCTACCAGTTCCTCGAACGCCTCGTCCTTGTCTTCCGATTCCATGTTAATTTTGATGAATTCGGGAAGTAATACGTCTTGCAGGATCATTTATTACCTCCGGCTTATTGCGTATTTACAGCGTCTCCGTTGCCCGCATTTTCATCAAAAATAAAGATATCGTCATTATTCTTCGTTTGATTTAATTCATCATCCAGCCAGCTTCCCGATTCTTCGGTAGAAAGCTTTCTGCCTTCCGTCTCGACGCCTCTGCCGCTTGGCGTACGGCTGAGAAGTGCCAACCCAAGGCTGATTATGAGGAACAACGCTCCAAGCACGCTTGTAGCCCGTGTAAGCACATTTCCCGAACGGGAACCAAAGGCCGATCCCGACCCTCCGGCGAAAATACCGCCAAGGCTGTCCCCTTCCTCATTTTGGATTAATACCAGTAAAACAAGAAGAACAGCGGTTATAACGAAGAAAACCAGTAAAACAACACTTAAAACACTCATACAGCAAACTCCAGAAAATCAATAATAGGTAATTGTACCGAAAGGCGGTCTTTTATGCAAGCTGTCTTTATTATGGAAACTAATCTACAACTTCACCAGTATCTACGAACATTCTCAGTTTTTCGTCCCATGCGTAAAATATCCATTTGTCGTTTTTAGGGTCAGGCTCGGGAACCCACCTTTGTCCGCCGGACGCTTCGATATTGGAATAATAAACTTTGAACCCGTGTTTTCCACGGTATTTCATAAATTTTACGGGGGCGAGACCTCTATTAAGATCGACGTTTTTATACCTTATTCTGCAAAACGCAAACCCTTTTATCTGCGGCTCATAGTGAAAAATGTCGATATTGTGGCCTAATTCTTTTACATAAAGGTAGCGGAAAAGCTCATCTACGCCGTCGCCGTTAAAATCGCCGAAAGAAACACTGCCGCCGGGAATGTGCGTACCGGGTATATCATGCAAAATATCATGTTTGGAAACTTCTTCCATAGACTGATCTACAAAATACTGGCCGCTGATTGTTCCGTAATAATCCTCTTCTATTCTGCCGCCGTTAATCACATAAATTATTATATGCATGCTGTTTAATTTTACTATCCAGTTTTCACCGCCGGGTATTCCGAAATTCGCTCTTTCTATAAAATCAATTTCGGCGTTTCTTTCGTCAAAATACC